>NPIE01000410.1_pt1 | contig 32160 bp, 25 predicted proteins | sample 8637661 | NCBI WGS metagenome assembly NPIE01 (sample SAMN07420842, study PRJNA396082) | bioreactor metagenome | isolation source: sample BA12 brine-fed electro-methanogenic bioreactor BA | place: Japan: Kochi | collected 2016-12-09 | reverse complement strand
ATCATCTAATTTATTATAATTATCCAATTTATTATAATATTTCTTTTTAATTATTATAAAAATATATATAAAAAGTACTTGTTTATAAAACATTCTTATTTATTTTTTTTAAGGGATTCAATTTCTTTTTCTAAATATTCTTGTTTTTCAACAAGCTTTTCTAATTTTTCTTCAACTGGATCAGGAAGTTTTTGATGTTCTTGATCCATTGCACACTTTCTTTTTTCATGAACAACTCTTCCTGGAACACCTACAACAGTTGAGCCCATAGGAACATCTTTTAAAACAACAGAACCTGCTCCAATCTTTGAACCATTACCGAGATATATATTACCAATTACAAGTGCACCTGATCCAATAACAACACCATTACCAACAGTAGGATGTCTTTTTTCTTTAACTGTACTTGTTCCACCAAGCACAACACCTTGATACATTAAAACATCGTCCCCTATTTCTGCAGTTTCACCAATAACCACACCCATTCCATGATCAATAAAAACCCTGCGGCCAACTTTAGCAGCTGGATGAATCTCAATACCTGTAAAAAATCTATTTATAGATGCAATAAGTCTTGCTGAGAAATAATGACCATGATTCCATAAATAATGAGAAATTAAGTGATACCAAATAGCATGTATTCCAGAATAGCAGAAGAAAATTTCAAATGAGCTTCTTGCTGCAGGATCTCTAATATGCACCATTAATAAATCTTCTTTAATTCTTTTAAACATAATAATCAATTTACAATAATTTATAAATATTATATATAAACCATACAGACTAGTAAAAATATATTACTAGTAAATGAATTATTAATATTAAATAATTAACATTAAAATAATAAATATTAGAAATATCTATATTAGAACTATCTCATTATAATATATAATCCCCTATAATGTTCCATATATAATATAATTTTATTAATAGTGTTTATTAAAAGTAATATCATTAAAATATAATTATATGATTAAATCATAGCCATATAATCTAAATATATATTAATATATAATATATTGATATAAGCTATTAATATATAACTTATTACTATAGGTCATAAATTAAATATAATTAATCACTTAATAAATGGCTAATCTGATCAGTTGTAATAATCCCTTCTACTTTAAAATCATCATCAACTACAGGCAAACAAGAAATATCATTCTCTCTCATTTTTCTTGAAATTGAGTCTATAGTTTCATCAGATTTACAAGTAATTACATTCTTTGTCATTATTTCATCTAGACTACTACAATTAAGAGCTATAGATTTAGACAAATCCCATGCTGTAACAATACCAAGTAACCTATTATCTTCATCAACAACAGGAAGATGAGTTACATAATCAGCCATCATAAGCATTGCAACATCTTTAAGCTCCATATCCTTTTTAATGGCTGAAACATTCTCATCCATAAGATCTTCCGCTAAGGTATTAGTTAAAAAGTTAGCCACAACATAGTTAAGTTGCCCTCCTTCTAAAAGAAATGCATCATGACCATAAGTAGATTTCAATTCAGCATAGCTAACATCAACATTATTAGCATTCAAAGCCATTAAAACATCTTTTAATTGATCTGGAGGATAAAGCCAATCAGAATCAATGGCTATTATTTGAACCTTAGATTTAATATTCCTAAAACCTTCAATTAAGGAGCCATTACTTGAAAGATCAAAATAATCTATAGCTTTAGTTATATAAAGATAAGAATTAGCATCAAAACGCTTAACAAATGCATCTCCCTGATAGTGAAGGTAGCTCTCTACCTGGAAATCCATAGAAAAATCATAACTAACTTCTTTTTTATCTTTAAGATCTCTTCCAAACTTTTCATACATTGATTCATCACTAAGATAAGTAATATGGGCTATCATCCTAGCTAAAGCTAGTCCATTTCTTGGACCAATTTCTTTGTCATAATAATCCCCATCATTCCAATGAGGATCTGTAATTATTGCTTGACGCCCTACTTCATTGAAAGCTATTTGTTGAGGTGAAGAGTGAGCTGTGGTTGCTATAGGGATAGCTTTTTTAACCATATCAGGATAAGAAACAATCCATTGCAAAACTTGCATTCCACCCATAGATCCACCGACAACAGCTAATAGTTTATCGATGTTTAAGTTTTCTACAAGTTTTTTTTGCGCTTTGACCATATCTTTAATAGTGATAACTGGAAAATCTAGATTATATGTTTTACCTGTAGCAGGATTTATAGAAGATGGTCCAGTTGACCCACTACAACCTCCAAGAATATTAGAGGAAATAATAAAGTATTTTTCACTATCAAGTGCTTTTCCAGGACCTATTAATATCTCCCACCAGCCAGGTTTTCTATCTTCATCATGCCAACCTGCAGCATGTGCATCACCAGACAATGCATGGCAAACTAAAATAGCATTATTTTTTTCCTTATTTAATTTACCATAGGTTTCATAAGCTATAGTAACATCTTTGAGAACCTTTCCTGATTCTAATTTTAAATCTTTATCCATGTTGAAAAATTTAGTTTCAACAGAACCAACAGACTCTTTTTTCATAGTAACAACATATATTATATTTTTCATTAATATTAATTTTTCTAATAGATTTTATTTTATTATAGTTTATTTTATACACTTTGTTTTAATATATTAGTTTAACATATTATAATTTAATATATTACAATTTAATATATTACAATTTGTTTTAATATATTAGTTTACATATTATTATTTATTTTAATATATTTATTTTAATTATATTTTATTTTAATTATATATAATTTAATATTATTTTTAATATAACCTATAATTTATTTTAACTGTTAATTAAATACATTTAATATTATATAATATTACAATAGTTATAATTTAAGTTAGAATCTTGATATTAAGAATAAAATTAATCTTAATAAATAAGAATAAATATTAAATTTAAATATTAGATGTAAATATTAGATGTAGCTATTAGATTTAAACATTCAATTTAAATATTAAACTTAAATAAGAAATTTAAGAAACAAGTATTACATTTTAATATAAAAATCATAATAAAAATATAACTATAGTAATATTTATTATATTAGTAAATTTTGATTAATAAATATTTTGATAAAAAGTAAGAATTAAAAATAAAAAATTAGAAAAAAAGTTAAAAAACAAATTAAATTAATATAAAAGTTATTAGCTAATATTTTTTAGCTAATAAAAGTTTATTTAAAGTAAATTTATTTAATAATTTAACATTTAACTATTGAATTAATTAATAGCTTTATTTAATGCTTGATCAATATCAGCTATAATATCTTCAACATCTTCCACTCCAACAGATAATCTAATAGAATCAGGAGTAACACCAGTAGTTAATTGTTCTTCTGGGCTTAATTGAGAATGAGTAGTTGAAGCTGGATGTATGACTAAAGATTTAGAATCTCCAATGTTAGCTAAGTGAGATAATAATTCAACACCATTTATGAACTTTTTACCTTCTTCAATTCCACCTTTAATACCAAAACCAACTAAAGCACCGAATCCTCCTTTTAAATATTTTTTAGCATTTTTATGAGATGGATCGTCCTCAAGTCCAGGATAAGTTACCCAAGAAACAGCATCATGACCCTTTAAGAATTTAGCTACTTCAAGAGCATTTTCACTATGTTGTTTAATTCTTAAAGATAAAGTTTCAGTTCCTTGTAATAACAAGAATGCATTAAATGGACTTAATGTTGGTCCAACATCTCTGAGGAAGTTTCCTCTAGCTTTTATTATATAAGCTAATTCACCGAAAGCTTCAGTATATACTAAACCATTATATGCAGGGTCTGGAGTTGTAAATTCTGGGAATTTTCCATTAGCCCAATCAAATTCACCACCAGTAATAATTAACCCTCCAAGAGTAGTACCATGACCACCAAGGAATTTAGTAGCAGAGTCAACAACAATATCTGCACCATGTTCTATTGGTTTTACAAGTCCAACAGCAGAAGTATTGTCAACAATTAAAGGAATATCATTTTCATGAGCTATTTTAGCTAATCCTTCAAAGTCAGGAACATCTAATTTAGGGTTTCCTAGTGATTCAGCAAATAATGCCTTAGTATTTGAATCTATAGCATTTGCATAAGCATCTAAATCTTGAGAATCAACAAATTTAACTTCACGCCCAAAATTAGGGAAAGTATTATTGAATAAAGAGTAAGTACCACCATAAAGGTTGTCACCAGATACAATATTTTCCCCTACACTAGATAAGTTTAATATTGAAGTTGTTATTGCAGCAGCTCCTGATGAAAAGGATAAACCTGCAATTCCTCCTTCAATAGCTGCAACTCTCTGTTCAAGAACATCATTAGTTGGATTTGTTAATCTTGAATAAATCTGTCCAAATTCTTGAAGTGCAAAAAGATTTGCTGCATGATCTGTATCATTAAAAACATACGAAGTTGTTTGATATATAGGCACAGCTCTTGCACCAGTTACTGGATCTGGTTCTTCTTGTCCAGCATGTAATTCATTAGTCCTGTTTCCATATTTTTTGTTATTATCTTCAGTCATTTTAAAAACACCTTTAATTTTGAGAATTTTAATGTTATTAAATTTAAATCTATTTTAACATTAATCTATCTTTAATATTAATCTATATTAATATAAGTTTAAATATATATTATGTACTATATACTAGTTTTAATAGGATACTAGTTTTAATATTTTTACTATAACTGTTATTTAACTAGATAAAACTTGACATAATAGGATTATCAATATAATACTTATTAGCTATTAATTAAGATTTATATCTAATTAATCTACTATTTTGTATATTTTATACTTTTATATCCTATTTAGAGATATTAAATATATTGTTTCTAATTAATGAAAATTAAAATTTAATATAGAATTCAATTATTATCAGTATTAAGAAAATTATTATACATTATAATCAATATTACTATTCTAAATCAGTATTATTTATCATTTATCCTAAATCAATATTATTTCATATTATATTTAATTTAATAGATTGTTTAATAGTTTAATAAATATTTGATAATATTATACATAGATTTTCTACTTATGTATATAATGTTTTTTTCTTAATATAACAGTGTAATATAACTATTGTTATATTTTACTTATAAATGTTTTGGTTAGTTAACAATGATAAAAAAATAAGGAAGAATGAAAATATAATCATCCCTCAAATAAAATTTTAAAATAGAATCAATGTTGTTTTTTTCTAAAACTAACCACAAAAACACCTATCAACACTAAAGCAACAGCTATTATTGGATTTTCCTGTTTTCTTCATAGAAGCAAAACTTGAATTACCAGTAACATTAGTATGGTTAGTGTTATTAGTATGATTAGTACGGTTAGTATGGTTAGTATGGTTGGTATTGTTATTCTTTTTTACATTAAAGTTAGAATTATTAATGAAACCAATATAATCATTGTTTCCATCAAAAATCACTTTAATATTAGTTTTACCTGTGTGGGTTGGTTTATATTTTAAACTCCAAAAGCCATTAGAATCAGTTTTTAAAGTATAAACAGTACCATCTACTGTAACAACAATAGGAATATTAACTAATGGATCACCATTCTTATCATAAACCTTACCACCGATCATTAATAGTCTCACCCACTTTAAAATCACCAGAAATATCAATACTAGAATTATTACCATTCTTCAACACTTCAAAACTTGTACTATTACTAAAACTGGTATAATTATCATTATCCAGAATAATTAACATATTCATTTTAAAGAGTTTCTAATGTCTATTTAAAAATAATCAAAAAAAGAATTACAATTTTTTATAGTCTTTTTCTATGTGTTACTAGTATTTTCAACTTAACTTGTTTTCCAACACCTAAATTCTTAACTTGAACCTTTAAAACCCTAGACTTAGCACTAAACTGATACTTAACAATTTTACTAGTCTTAGACAATTTCTCCAAATACCAATTTTTAAAGTACTTAACATAATCCTTAGAACCTAAAGCAGATCCCACATTTTTAATAGTGTAAATTTTACTATAAAGATTAAAACCTCTATATTTACCTACTTTAACAAGCTTAGAAATCTTAACAATCCTAATCTTAACTTTCCCAGTAACTTTAAAAGTCTTACTAACATTAAAACCAAGATAATCATTATTACCAGCAAAAGAAACCTTCATAGTAGATTTTCCAGCCTTTTTCGGAGTATAAGACAGTTTCCAAACACCAAGACCATTAGTAGTAACCTTATAAGTTTTACCATCAACAATAACAAGAACACTAGCATTAGCCAATGGTTTACCACCACTAGTCAAAACACCAGAAACACTAATCGATTTTCCTACTTTAACATTACTTGGAATATTAATACTAGAAGTAGTAGCTAACTTACTAACATTAAAAGCCTTATTTTCAGTAAAACCATCATACCGACTATCACCCTGATAAAAGAGAGATAAATTAAAGACACCAGAATGTTCAGGAGTATAATTTAAACTCCAAAAACCATTAGAATCAGTAGTCACATTAAAGGTTTCACCATCAACAATAACTTCTAAATTAGCACCAGGTATTGTATTATTATTCTCATCTGTTAAAACACCAGAAATTAAAACTGTTTGATTAAACTTAACAGATCCAGGAATATTAATACTAGAATTAGTAGCTAACTTATTATTAACTTCAAAACTTGTAGTGTTAGTAAATGATGTGTAATTACCAGTATCAGATCCAGTATACTCAACAGTAACAATATAAACTCCAGTATGATTAGTTAAATGACTCACAGTCCAATTACCACCATTAGAATCCACAACAACATCACTATACAATATACCATCCACAGTAACATTAACAAAACCAATACCAGTATAATTATCCAACTGACCAGTAATAACAGCATTATCACCAACATGAACACCAGAATGAACAACAATAGTACTGTTAGTACTATTCTTCAACACAGTAAAACTTGTAGTATTAGTAAATGATGTGTAATTACCAGTATCAGATTCAATATAATTAACAATAACATTATAAGTTCCAGTATGATTAGTTAAATGACTCACAGTCCAATTACCACCAGTAGAATCCACAACAACATCACTATACAATATACCATCCACAGTAACATTAACACTACTAATACCAGTATAATTATCCAACTGACCAGTAATAACAGCATTATCACCAACCTGAACATCAGACACAACAATAGTAGAATTAGTAATATCTACAAAAGGAAGACTAAAACTAAATAACTCATTATCCACAGCAAAATTAAAAACAGAAGGATTTAAAGAGCTAGATATATTTATAGAATCATTATTAATCCTTGCATCAAAAGAAAGATTAGTAATACTTGAATTACAAAAAACTTCAAAGAAAGGCAATAAACTTGGATTAAAATCTGCATAATCTGAGTCATTTAAACCAATAACATAGCTAAACTCACCAACACCACCTAAAACTTGTGATGTTTTATTTGTTAGATTAACAATAATATAATAACTAATATTTAAATCATCAGGACATGAAAAATTATCACCCCACCAATTAAAGTCAAAATTACTGATTCCATTGACAAAAATAGCAACATTAGAATTATTAACAAAACGATTATAATTAACAGTTATAAAACCTTTGTTAGCAAAAATAGCTCCACCATCAATAGCAGAATTATTAATAAAATTAGAACTATAAACATACAGATTACTAAGACTGTTAACATATATTCCTATTCCACCAGCAGAACCATTTATTGCAGAATTATTAATAAAATTAGAATTATTAATATTAATAGAGTTTATATAGTCTCCATAAAAGAAAATAGCTCCACCATTACTTTCATCATCAATAATAAAAGCAGAATTATTAATAAAATCACAATAAGAAATATTAACATTAGTTATATTAGTAGCATAAGAAAACAATGCTCCACCAATATAATTAACAGAATTATCAATAAAAATTGAGGATTTAATTAAATAATCAGTTATATTAGATTGGTATAAGCAAACAACACCACCATAATATACCGCTGAATTATTCGTAAAATTAGAAGATTGAATATTAATTTTACTTATAATTGATTTATAAATAAATAAAACACCACCATAACCTTTATCAATAGAACTACAATTAGTGAAATTAGATTCAATAATGTTTAATTCATTTATAATAAAATCCTTAATATAAAAAATACCACCAGAACTCTCCCAACGGTTAGTACAATTAATAAAATTAGATCCAGTAACATTAAAATAATATGAAGCATATGAATTATTTACCATTCCAATAGCACCAGGACCAATAATTGATAAAATAGCCCCATAATATGCAGAAATATTAGTGAAATTAGAGTTTAAAATACTCATATTAAAAATTGAGCTTCTTCCAATAAAAATAGCTCCACCAGGACCATTACTAGAATAAATATTAGTAAAATTAGATTGATCAATAATTAAATTACCTAAAATAGAATAAAAATAAATACAACCATATCCTGAGCTAGTATCTTTCATATCACTAAAATTAGTACTTTTAATATTGATATTTCCAGTGACATTTTTACTAAAAAAGATAGCATAACCAATTTGAGCAGAATTATTAATAAAATTTGATGAAATTATACTTAAATCACCAAAAAGCAAATCATTAAAAGCAATAGCTCCACCATATTGACCAGAGTTATTAATAAAGCTACAATTTTCAATTTTTAGAGTTTGTTGGCTAACTGAATAAATTCCTGCACCATTTTCAGTTTTTTTAGCATTTTTAATAGTTAAATTAGTAAAGGTTACAGAATAATTACCATTAATATTAAAAACCCAATTAGAACCCTCACCGTCGATAATTGTATTTTCGCGACTTTTACCAATAATAGTTAAATTCCTATCGATAGTAAGATTAGTATTATTAATACCTTTATAAATCCCCTCATCGAGATTTAAAATTCCATTAGTCTCAGTATCAATTATTCCTTTAGCTATTCCACCATCAGTTGTATTATTAATATTTACAGTGCCAGCTGCATTAACAATAGATAAAGTAAATAAGAACAAAATAGCTAAGCCTATTAAAACAAAAAATTTAAAACATTTATTTTCTATAATAATGAAAATATTTTTACCTCCTGATACAATCAATCATATATAATAAAAATAATAACATGACGAAATGAACACTCACTATGTTACAATATAATAATATAAAAATACTCCTATATAAATATAACTACTTAAAAACAAAAAACAATAGCTACCCCCCCCGTCTCTAAACTAAAAATAAAAGAAAAATAAAAAGTAAAATAACTATCACAAAAAAATAAACCAATATAGTATTAGACAAAACTTTTGAAAATAATAATGCAAATAGGATATTAATAAAATTCAGCTAAATCTAATTTAAGAGATTTTAAACAATTTAATAATTATTATCATTTTCAAATCAATTGTCGAGTACTATATCTACTAAAAAAATAATATAAAAAAAATAAAATATAAAAAATTATAAATCTGAAATGACGATGACTCACAATTACAAGTTCAATGAACAAAAATCTAAATTTAAAAGTATTTTTGAACAAAATAGTATATTATAATTTTTTAGAAATTGTTCATCTTAATATATATAGTAATTGAACAAAGATTATTTTAAGTCATCCCAAAAATAAAAAAATAAAAATGGAAAAATACTCTCTTTAAAAATAAAAATTTAAATATATTTAATTCTGTTTTTGTGTTTTTATAAAAAATAATAATGTAATATAAAATATTTTATAATTATAAATATTATTTTATTTTTATTTCTTTTGTTTGTTTTCTTGAACTCTAAATTCAACAATTTTTCTTATTAAATCATATGGTATAGGTTCATCATACTGGAATTGGACAGTGCCTTTAGATGTTTTGTATTTTGAAAGATCATCTTTAAAGTTTTCAATTCCACTTGGGTTTGGATAAAATCCAATATGTTTTTTATAGGCTGCAAAATGAACTAAATTTTTGTTTAAGTAAAAAGTAGGTATTCCCCAACTTATTTTTTCAGTAGCCTCAGGTGCAACTTCTTTTATTGTTTTTCTAATTTTTTCTAAGATTTTCTGAATATTTCCGGGATAAATTGATATATATTCATCAATAGTATCAACACTATTTTCTCCCATAATTTCACCATTTAACATTTTATAGAAAATATTATTAGTATATGTTATGTTTTTTATAACTATTATTTTTTGCACTATATTTCTCTTCTTTCTTATTATCCTTCTTTTTGGTTATTATTGATTATTATTGGTTATTATTAGTTATTATTAGTTATTGCTGGTTATTACTGTTATTACTGGTTATTATTATCAATATTATTATTATTATTATTATTATTATTATTATTATTATTAATGAAAGTAGTATAATTATTAGTTTTACTTATTAGTATTGTTATTAATATTATTATTAGTATTATTATTAAGATTAGTATTGATATTACTATTAATATTAGTATTAATACTACTATTAAATTATTTTAACAAAATTCAAAAATAATTACATTTATATATAATGATAACAAATATAACAATTGTTATATTATATGTTTTTGTTATATTATGTATTTTATGTTATTATATTATACCTCTTGTATAATCTACATCTAAATACTATAACTATCAACATTTATATACTATAATTATTAATATAACAATTGTAATATAAACTATTAATTATATTTTCATTTTATTTAAGCATTTTGTGTGGTTTATGGAATATTAAAAATATTTTTAATAGCAAATATTAACTAATAGAAATAATATATAAAATCAAAGAGGTAAAAAATGTTAATATATAATACAATGAAGCGGGAAAAAGAGTTCTTTGGAAAAAAAAAATATAACAAAAACATTAATCTCTTTGTTTGTGGCCCCACAGTTTATGATGATGCTCATATAGGGCATGGTCGAACATATATAGCCTTTGATATGATAAAATCCTATTTAGAATTTATTGGATACTCAGTATTTTATATAGAAAATATTACTGACATTGATGATAAAATTATCATGCGAGCTAAAGAGAATAATACTGACCCTGCAGATTTAGCTATATATTACGAAAAAAGGTTTAAAGAAGATATGAAAAAGCTTAATGCTGATTCTGTAAATCTTTATCCTAGAGCTACATATCATATGAATGAGATTTTCAATCAAATTCAAGTATTAATTGATAAAGGATTTGCTTATGAAACTGAAACTGGAGTTTATTTCGAAACTTCAAAATTTAAAGATTTTGGGAAACTTTCTAACAGAGATTTAGAAAAGCTTGATTCTCATAGAATAAATGTTGATTCAACAAAAAAAGATCCTAAAGACTTTGCTTTATGGAAAAAAACCAATGAAAATCCATACTATGAATCCAAATGGGGAAATGGTAGGCCTGGTTGGCATATTGAAGATACTGCAATAACTGAAAAATACTTTGGTCCTCAATATGATATTCATGGTGGAGGTCTTGATTTAATATTCCCACATCATGATGCAGAAATAGCACAGATGGAAGCAATTTCTGGAAAAGAACCACTAGTAAAATATTGGATGCATACAGGATTCTTAAATGTTGATGGTGTTAAGATGTCAAAATCCCTTGGAAACTTTATAACAATTAGAGATTTACTTGAAAAATGGGATCCTATGGCATATAGACTTTTCGTACTATCAACCCACTATAGAAGTCCTATTGATTTTTCTTCAAAATCATTAGAACAAGCCTCAAAAAATCTTGATAGATTAAATAAAACAATAGAGAGCTTAAAAGACACTTCAATAAAATTAGAAGAATTTTCTTCCATTGAAATTATCAATGAAACAAATGAAATAGAGTCTAAAAATTCTAAGAATACTTTAGATAATAACTTAGATAAAAATAGATTAGATAAAGATAATTTAAATAAAAATAAATTAGATAAAAATAATTTAAATAAAGTTAATTTAGCTAAAGAAGAATTTTTAAAAAATATGGATGATGATTTTAACACTCCAAAAGCATTAGCTACAATTTTAAGCTTTACAAAAACTATCAATAGCAATATTAAAATAATAAATGAAAAAGAAGCTAACGAACTTGGTATAGATGATTATAAATTTATTCAAGAATCTTTATCTCTTTTGAAAGATTTTAATTCTGTATTTAGGCTTGATTTGTTTGATAAAAAAGAGGAAGTTGAAGAAGATAAATCTTCTGAGTTATTAGAAATTATAATAAACACTAGAGAAAAATTAAGAGAATCTAAAAATTATCAATTATCTGATGAAATCAGAGATAAATTAAATGAAATAGGAATTAATATCGAAGATTGAGAAAAATCAATACCAGAAATTGAGAAAAATCAATATCCGAGACCAGATAACTATTTCAAAAGATTAAGAATAATTTATTTCAAAATTATTAAGATAATCATAGATTAAAAAAGAAATATATTGAGATGAAAAAATGACTAGTAAAAAAATTGCAAACAATGTATCTGAATTAGTAGGAAATACACCATTATTAAAAATAAATAATCAAGACCCTGATTTAAAAGCAGAGTTAGTAGGTAAATTAGAGTCTTTTAATCCACTTAGCAGTGTAAAAGATAGAATTTCTGTTGGAATGATTGACAAAGCTGAAGAAGAAGGTTTAATAGATAAAGACACAGTACTTATCGAACCAACCAGTGGAAATACTGGTATTGGACTTGCTTTTGTTGCAGCTAGTAGAGGTTATAGACTTATTTTAACTATGCCAGATACAATGTCAATTGAAAGAAGAAAGTTGTTAGCTATCTTTGGAGCAGAAATTGTATTGACCCCTGGAGCAAATGGAATGAATGGTGCAATAGCAAAAACTGATGAATTGTTAGAAGAGATTGATAATAGTTTCTCAGTTCGTCAATTTTCAAATCCAGTGAATGTTGAAACACACTATAATACTACAGCTGAAGAAATCTGGAATGATACTGATGGAAATGTTGATATTGTTGTAGGTGGTGTAGGTACTGGAGGTACAGTAACTGGAGTAGGTAAAAAATTAAAAGAAAGTGACAAAAATCCTGATGTTAAAATCATTGCAGTTGAACCTGCATCTTCACCAGTACTATCTGGAGAAAATCCAGGACCTCATAAAATACAAGGAATAGGAGCAGGATTTGTACCTGACATATATCAAAGTGAGTTAATTGATGAAATTATTCAAGTAAAAGATGAAGATGCTTCAAAAACCATGTTAAGCTTAGCTGCAAAAGAAGGAATTCTTGTAGGAATCTCATCAGGAGCCGCAGCATATGCAGGGATTCAATTAGCTAAAAAAGAGGAGAATAAAGGAAAAAGAATAGTAGTAATATTACCTGATACTGGTGAAAGATATCTTTCAATGGATTGGGTATTTGAAGATATTTATAAAGAATATTCTGATGTATTATAAATAAAAATCAGTTTATAAGTCTATCTATTTTATAGGTCTGTATATATGTCTGTATATTTTATTTTCTAATATCAATAATATTTCTAATATTGAATATATTAAAAAGACCTATATATTATATAATTATTAAATATTCTTTTTATCTTCATATATTTTAAATTCTTAAATTATCTTAAATTATACTATACGAAAATTGTATACGAAAATTGTTTTTATAAAGTTATAACTATATTAATCAGTTAAACTATATTAATCAAGTTAATTAATAATGATTATAAGTTAAAAAATCATATTAAAACTATAAATATCTCTAATAAAAATATTTTTAATAAATATATCTTTAATAATAATATATCTAATAAAAATACATTCAATACTAATATATCTAATATTAATATATCTAATAAAAAAATAGAATAATAAAAATAAAGTTTTTTTAGAATAATGAGAATAATAAGAATAATAAAAATATATTTAAAAGTATAATTTAAAATTCTATTAAAATTATATTTAAAAAATAAATATATTATTAAATTTTCAATAGTTTTAATATAAAAGAAAAAGATAATAACTATTGATATATTACTGATTAATTTTTATATATAATGATAAAAAATAACCTAAAATTTAATATTTAAATAAATAATAAAAATATTATATAGTAAACTAATCAAAGGAGCGATATTATGATATATATGGATCATTCAGCCACAGCACCTGTGAGAAAAGAAGTATTTGAAGTTATGGAACCCTATTTTACAAAATCTTTTGGAAATGCATCTACGTTCTATTCTCTTGGAAGAGAAGCAAAAGCAGGAATGGAAGAAGCTAGAGAAAATGTAGCTAAATTAATTGGTGCAAATAATGATGAAATAATATTTACAAGTGGTGGAACTGAATCTGACAATATTGCTATCCAAGGAATTGCTTATAAACTAAATAATGCTGGGAAAGGAAACCATATTATAACCTCAGCTATCGAACATCCTGCAGTAATGGAAACCTGTTCTGCACTTGAAAAAAAAGGATTTGAAGTTACTTATCTTCCAGTTTATGAAGAAGGAATTGTTAAAGTAGAAGATTTAAAATCAGCAATAAAGGAAGAAACTATACTAATAACAATCATGCATGCTAACAATGAAATTGGAACAATTCAACCTATAGCAGAAATTGGAAAAATAGCTAAAGAAAACAATATTAAATTCCACAGTGATGCAGTTCAAAGTGTTGGAAAAATTCCAGTAGATGTAAATGAATTAAACGTTGATTTATTATCTATATCATCACACAAAATATATGGACCAAAAGGAGTTGGAGCATTATATATAAGGAAAAGAACTAGATTAGAACCTATTTTATATGGAGGAGGTCAAGAAAAAGATTTATCTCCAGGTACTGAAAATGTTGCAGGAATCGTTGGTTTAGGTGAAGCTTGTAGACTAGCAAAAGAAGAATTAGATGAAAATATTCCTTATATAACAAATCTTAGAAATAAGCTAATTGATGGAATATTAAATTCTGTTGAAAAGTCTTATATAAACGGAAATATTGAAAAAAGGCTTCCAGGAAATATAAATTTCAGATTCACAGGAATTGAAGGCGAATCATTAGTACTTATGCTTGATGCGAAAGGAATTGATGGTTCAACTGGGTCCGCATGTTCATCTAAGAAACTTACTGCTTCCCATGTTTTAAAAGCTATAGGTTTAGAAGATGTTGATTCACACGGGTCTTTAAGATTAACAATTGGTCCTGAAAATACAGAAGAAGAAGTTGATACTGTTATTAAAGAAATACCTCCAATTGTTGAAAAACTTAGAAGTATGTCTTCAATCTGGGAGAAAGAAGAGTCTTTATTGAAAGATAATACAAAAAGATGTGATATCTGATTAATATACTTATATAATTAGATATTAATCATCTATTAAAAGTAAAATCTTATAAACATTAAAAAATAAATATAAACAATTAATACTATCAAATAAGATATTATATTATCAAATATATATTATCAAATAGAAAATTTTTAAGGTGAAAATATGTACTCAGAAAAGGTTATGGATCATTTTACTAATCCTAGGAATGTAGGGGAAATTGAAAATCCTGATGGAGAAGGAACTGTAGGAAACCCTACTTGTGGAGATATGATGACTATTTATATTAAAGTAAAAGATGATAAAATTGATGATATAAAATTTAAAACATTTGGTTGTGGTGCAGCTATAGCTACAAGTAGTATGATAACTGAATTAGCTAAAGGAAAAACAGTTGATGAGGCATATGCTATTAGTAGAGATGATGTAGCTGATTCTCTTGATGGTCTTCCAAAAGTTAAAATGCATTGTTCTAATCTAGCTGCAGATGCTCTCCAAAAAGCTATTGAAGACTATAGATCCAAAAACAATTAGTTTTATATTTTAATATTTTAAATCAAACAAATTTATCCATCAATAAACTTAATTTATTTCTATTTTTAATTATAATATTTTTAGTTATATTTTTAGTTATATTCTTAACTATAATACTTTAACATTATACTACTTTTAACAATAATATTTATCTACATTTTTAATATAATACTTATTAATAAGCATATAGTATTATATCTTTATAATATTTTTAATTAAAATATTCTAATTATAATATTGTTAATTCATATTACAACACTATTAAATTCCTAATTTTTCAATAGCTTTTTGTGCAGCAATTTGTTCAGCTTCTTTCTTACTTTTACCAGTTCCTATTCCGATTTCCTCATTATCAACCAATATTCCTATAACAAAAGTTTTATCATGAGGAGCACCATATTCTTCGATTAGTTTATATTCCACATTAAGCTCGTTAGCATCGCCATACTCTTTAATTTTAGATTTAAAATCACTGAAAAATATTATTTCTTCATCAATAGCAGGGAAAACAGTTTGTGAAAGAAATTCTCTAGTTTTTTCTATACCCTGATCTAAGTAAATTGCACCAAGAAGAGATTCAAAAACATCTGCACTAATTGAAAAAATTTCATTTATACTAACTTTATTATCATCAAGTTCTAATTTTATCATATTTGTTAGGCCTAATTCATGAGAATAGTTAGCTAATGCAGTTTCACAAACATAATTAGACCTTAATTTAGTTAAATTCCCCTCTCCAATGTTTTTATATTTTTTATATAAGTACTCTGAAACAATCATACTAAGTACAGCATCCCCTAAAAACTCTAATCTTTCATAGTCATAGCTAATATTATGTTTTACACCATAAGATTTATGCATAAAAGCCATATTAAAAAGTTTAGGATTGTTTGGAATTATATTAAATTTATCAAGTATCTTCATTAAATCACGAATATTTATAATTTATTAAAATTGAAATAAAATCATTGTAATTATTATAAATAATATTCAATATAAAATGATAGCAATATTATCTAAATAAAATTATCTAATAACGTAAAAATAAATTTATCTAAATAAAATTACTCAATTGAAATATTATATTATGTTATAAAAAATTATCTAATTATTTAACATTAATGTAATTATCATATACTATTATTAATTATCATATCATTATATATTTTTGCTATAATAGATATATTTAATATACTATAATATTATCTTTGTTAATATATAGTATAAATATTATTATAATAAATAATCATAGTATTAAAAATAGCTATTATTGTTAATATTTTAAATAAAAATTAATTAAAGAAAATTAATTTAAATAAAATTAATTTAAAAAATATTAATTCAAAGAATACTTATCATATGCTCTAGGATTATTCATTTATATTTTATTTTATATACTATATTTTTCAATAAGTTACGATCCTTATTGAAAAAATTGGTAATTCCTTATATTTCTGTAAATAGCTATAAATCATAAGATAAAGATATTTTCCACAAATTAAAATAATATTTTAATAATATTTTTATAATATTTCTTTAATTATATCTTTATTAAGGATAAATAGTTATGAAATGGATAAACATGAATAATTATGTAATAAAATAGTATACTCTATTTTATGTTCATAATTTTTTTTATTATAATAATTATAATAAATAGTTATAATTCTATTAAACTTTAGAAATTTAATAATTTAAAATTCTAAAGTTTAAGAATTTAAAATTTAAAAAAGTTTAAGAGGGTTTTATATGATATTAAACTGGCAAAAAGAGATAACAAACATCGATCCTGGAATGAAATTTAGAAGTGAAGGTGGTTGGCTTAAAACCATTGAAAAATTAGATAAAAGTGTTTCTAATGGATATTCCTTAGTTGGCGATTTTGTAAAGTCTGGTGATTTTGAAGAAGATTATTCAGAAGGATTATATTTAGATTGTAATAAAGAACAAGGGAAAAAGAAAAAACAACAAACTGATTATCGATTATTTAGATTAGCTAATGGTCAATTAAGACTTTTAGATATGATTATTGATGGAGAAGCCAGCTGGGCATGTGAATTTTGGGATACAATAGAAGAAGAATTGGAAGAATTTTAAATTTAATACTAATATAGTTTTATTAAACTAAATATAATTATATTAAACTAAATATAGTTATATAATTAAATATAGTTAATATTAATCTATATTAATCTTAATGCATTATAATTTCCTATTAATTAATTTTCTAATAGAATCTAAAAGAATCCCATTTAACATTAAAAATAATCCTACTATTATTAACATTATAGCTATAACAGTAGGGCCAAAATTAATACTTGTGCCATTTAAATAGTCATTTAAAAACCATATCCCACTAATAATTCCTATTAAGAAAATTATAAACCCTGGTAATGTAAAGTAAATAAGAGGTCTTCTAAGTTCCATATCCTTAATTATTTTTAAAAGAACGCCAACTCCATGAGTAATAGGATTTTCAGTAGACCCATTTAAATCATATCGGACAGTTATTGGAACTTCAACAACTTTGATTCCAGCTTCAGCAGCATCAGAAAGCATTTCACTTTCAATTCCAAAACCAGAATCATTAAGCTTAAAAAAAGGAATAGTTTTTTTTGAAAATGCTCTGAAACCACTTTGAGAATCAGTAATATTTAATCCTGAAGATATATTAGTAGCTTTATCTAAAACTTTTTGACCTACACGCCTATATCCAGGAGTATCATCTTCTTTTGAACCTTCTATATATCTACTACCATTAACAAAATCAGCTTCACCTGAAATTATAGGTGCAACAAGTTGTGGAATCTCATCAGGGTTATTTTGACCATCACCATCAATTGTAACTATTATACTAAAAAATTCATCATAATTATTATTCTCGTTGGATGCTTGAACAAAGTCAAATCCTGATTTTAATCCCTGACCTTTCCCTAAATTACTAGAATGAGAAATAACTTCAGCACCAGCTAATTTAGCCACATCTTCAGTTTTATCAGAACTTCCATCATTAACAACAATAACCTTATCCACATATTGTAAAGTTCTTAAGATAACACTTCCTAAAGCAACTTCTTCATTAAATGCAGGGATAATAGCTACAATTTTACTCATTTTATTACCTTATTTTAAAAACTAATCGATATTATAAAATTCTTTCATCCATTCAACAGTTTTTTCAATTCCTTTTTCAGGAGAAACCTTAGGATTATGTTTTAAATCACGAATAGCTTTTGAAAAATCAATAGTTTTTACTTTTGTAGTGAAAGGCTCAGCCTCATGATAAGTTACAAGAGAGTCATCTATACCTACTGCATTAAGAACAATATCAGAATATTCTCTAATATCCTTTTCCCATTCTTGCTTACTTCCAACATTATATACTTCACCAGGAATGAAATTATCTACAATATTAGCAAAGGTATTTGCAGTATCTCCAACATAATCAATAATACGTTTATGTCCTTCATAAACATCATAACCTTGATTATGAAGAGCTTTATAAATAAAAATCGGAATAAATCCTTTATATGGAGAATATTCTTCATAAGGACCATAACAATTTACAGGGCGAACTCTAACAGTTTCAGTTTCAAACATTGTAGCTGAATTCATACACATTAATTCTCCAGCCCATTTAGTAATTGCATAATCATTCATTTGATAAGTATCCTTTATAGGATTGTTGATCATTACATCTTCACTCATAACTCCATCATAATCACCATAAACTTCAGCAGAAGAAAAGAATATCATTTTAAAACCAAGTTTTTCTTGTAGGCGAATCATGTGTTTAGTTCCTATAACATTAGTTTCCCATAAGTTTTCATAGTAACCTTCACCATTCCATCTACCATACTCGGCAGCTAAATGATAAACAAAATCAAAGCCATCATTTTCCTCAAAGACACGTTCAATCTGACGATACTTGCCAACATCAGCACGAATATAATTATCCCTCGGTTTATGTAAAAGGTCGCAAGCTAAAACTTCGTGACCCCTGTTTCTTAATTCATTACATAAGTTAGTTCCAATAAAACCTGCCCCACCAGTAACTAATATTCTTTGTGTCTCCATATAAACTCCTCATTACTTTTATACTTATGATTTTATGTTTATTTACCTCTTATAATCATTATAAGATTACTATATCTAATATATTGCGTATATAATAATTTAATATAATATTATGTAAATATTTTGTAATATAGTATTTCTTAATATAATATTTTTTAATATATTGTATAATATAATATTTTTAATATATTGTATAATAATATTATGTAAATATTTTGTAATATAATAATTATGTAATATATTGTATATTGTAATTTATTATAGTTATCATAGTTTAATTATATACTCTTTTAATTATTTTTTATATTTTTCATATTTTTCATATTTTATAAAATACTCATCAATATTATTAGGATAATTACTTCTAATAAAATCAAATGAACTTAGATTTTTAAAATCATTGATAATTTCTTTTAAAAGAAGTATTTCTTCTCTTGAATCATCTAAAAGCTCTTTTGTAATTTCTAATCTATGTTTTTGCTTTAAAAATTCATCAGATAATTTTTGAAAATCATTTAATTTTTTTTCAATATCAATAGTTTCATACTTGATGATTTCTTTTTTAAGATTGTCTTTCTCATTTCTAATATCTAATAAACGATTTTGACAATATTCTAATTTATTTTCAACTAATTCTAATTCAGTTTTTGTTTTAGATAATTCTTTTTTAATTCTTTCAAATTCTTCTTTTAAATTAGAATCCATTTAAATCACTGAAATTTTAAACTATTGAGTAAAAATAAGAATAAACGAACAATATTAAATAATTATAGCTATTAAAATTATAATAATAAACTTAATATTAATAATAAACTTAATAACAATATACAAAATAAAAATATACTAAATAATGTATATTAATATTAAAATATAATATTATTAAAAACAAATATTAAGAACATAATATTGAAGAATAATCAATAACAGCATTAAGAGTAGTTATTAACAATATTAAGAGTTTTAAACAATGATAATATAAGAGTAATTAATTGTATAAAATAATAAAATTAATTATATTATATCAAAAAATTAATCATTTAAATCTCTTAACCATTTAAATCTTTTAATCATTTAAAGCTATAACATCCTTTAAATATTTTATTAATTCATTTTTAGCTTCTTCATCATCCATAGCAAATTCTATAGAAGTTTTTAGCCATTCAATTCTATTACCAATATCATAGGTTTTTCCTTCAAAAACTTGACCATAAATATTATCTAATTTTGCTAAAGCATCAGTTAATTGAATTTCTCCACCAAAACCAGGTTCAGTATTCTCAATATGTTCAAAAATATCTGGAGTTAAAACATATCTACCCATAATAGCTAAATTAGAAGGTGCTTCTTCAACTTTTGGCTTTTCAACAAGTTTTTCAATATTATATAATAAATTATTAACTTCAGTTCCTTTTATTATACCATATCTTTCAACTTTTTCGCAGGGAACTCTTTCAACAGCTATTGCAGAAGCATTGAACTTATTATAAACATCAATTAATTGTTTTGTACAAGGAATGGTACCTTTTGTTATGGTATCACCCAGCATTACAGCAAAGGGTTCATCCCCAACATGTTTTTCAGCACAATAAATAGCATCCCCAAGCCCTTTCTGAGTTTTCTGCCTTACATAATAAATATCAGCAAGATCAGAGATTTCTTTAACTTGTTCCAGGTAATCTTTCTTATTATGTTCTTTTAAATGATATTCAAGTTCAAAAGATCTATCAAAATGGTCTTCAATAGGTCTTTTACCTTTACCAGTAACTATTAAAATATCTTCAATTCCAGAAGCTACTGCTTCTTCAATAACATATTGGATTGTTGGTTTATCAAATACTGGTAACATCTCTTTTGGTTGAGCTTTAGTAGCAGGTAAAAATCTTGTTCCTAAACCTGCTGCTGGAATAACTGCCTTCATAATAACACTCACATTATAATTGTAATTCAATAGTTTATAATAATAGTTTATAATATAGTTATATTCATCATAATTGTATTTAAACATATCTAAATATATAATTAATCTTATTTAATCTAATATTATTAGTTTTATAATAATAATTAAAGAGATTAAAGAATTAATTATATAAATGAAACTTTAATGATTAATGAAACAATAAACAACAAAACAAGATGAATAATGAAAGAAAATAAATAATAAAATAAAATTAATAATAAAATAAACAATAAATAGAGTAAAACTACAAACAATTCAAAAATAATATTATTAATTATATTATTAAAAATAAATCAGCTTATAATATTATAAAAATGGTGCAGGGAACGGGATTCGAACCCGCGAAGGGACTAACCCAATAGGCCCTCAACCTATCGCCTTTGACCGCTCGACCATCCCTGCAAAAGAATAGACATTAAACCAAATGGAATTTATGTCTAATAAATTAATATTAAATAATACTAAGTAATTAAAACAAGTATTTATTGTTATTTCTCTTTAAGTATTTAAACTTTTCTCTTATTTTATATAAAAAATTATAATCTTAATTATATAATTAATATCATGGTTTTATAATTATTATAATTTTATATTATATGACTAAATCATAAATTTATAATAATATTATAATGATTATAAAGATTATAATATTATTATAATCACTATAATTTTCACAGTTATTATAATTAATTTTATAACTAATTATTTTACTAATAAATATTTAATGATTAAATCGTAGTTTATCTTTAATTGTTGCTAAACCCATGAATAAAACCAATAATACAGGCCAAATCTCAAGCCTTCCTAACCAAAAGTCAATCATGAACACAATTTTAATAAAATCAGGAGAGTTTGGAGTTAAAATTCCACTAGTAAGACCAACATTTCCCATAGCCGAAGCTATTTCAAACAACACTTGAGAAAGATTGTTATAATAAGATAAAACAATTAAAACACTAATCACATAAACAAATATGTATAAAAAGATAAAAAGACCGGTAATTCTAAGCAAATCATTGTTAACTTTCAAACCTTGAAAGTGGTTAATTTTTTTAGGAATAACAGCTCCAGGTAATAAAAATGATTTAATCTGCCAAAATATTGCTTTAAAAAGTAAACCAATTCTTAACCATTTAATACCTCCTGAAGTAGAACCAGAACCACCACCAATTATCATTGAAATTATAATAATAAAGAAAGTTATTGCTGGCCATGAATTAAGAATTTCTGGATAAAAAACTGTTTGAAGACCAGTAGTTGATATAGCTGAAACAATTTGGAAAGCACCAAACCTTATATTCTCAGAAATATTTCCATAAACATTAAATTCTATTAAAGCAACAGACACAATAATAATAAATAATGGAATTATGATAATAGCAACTTTAGTTTCAATATCATTGAAAAATTCCCTGAATTTCCGTTTAAATAGTAAATAAACTAATGCAAAGTTAATTGAACCTAAAATCATCACTACCATAGCTGCAAGTTCAACCCAACCATTATTATAATATAAAATACTATTTGAATTAAGAGCAAAACCTCCAGTTGAAAGAGAAACAAAGGTATAAAAAATAGAATCAAATAGAGGTAATCCAGAAATTATAAAAAGAAATACTCCAACGACAGTTAAAAAAAGATAAATATAAAGGATAATTTTACTTGTATTTCTTATACTAGGTAAAATTCTTTCACTTCTTCCTTCAGCATTATACAATCTCATTATAGATGTTCCACTTGATCTTAAAATAATAATCATAGTAAATATTATCCCAAGCCCACCAATCCATTGAGTCATGCCTCTCCAAAAATTAATTGCAAATCCAACACTTTCAATTGGGTTATACATAGAAAATCCAGTGGTTGTAAAACCAGAAATAGCTTCAAAAAAAGAATTTATAAAAGTTAATTCCCCTGATATAAAAAACGGTAATGATCCAAGTAAACTAGCTACTAGCCATATAAAAGTAGAAAAAATCATTGCAACTTTTAAAGACATTTTATATTTTTTAAAAACTTTTATAAAAACTATTCCAACAATTATAGAAACGATTCCAGAAAAGAAAAATGAAAAAATAAACTTTGGTTCACTGTAAATAATAGCTACTATAATAGGAGTTAACATGAAGAATCCTAAAATTAAGCAAATGTATCCTATATAATGAAGCATTGTGCTTATATCATTAAGTTTAACCTTATTAATAGCACTAATATTATCCCCTCACTATATCATTTTTAAATCTTATAAAAACTAATATAGAGATATCTAATTTATAATAATGTGAATATAAAATGTATATAAAATATCTAAATATAAACTTATTTTTATTAATATAACTATTTTTCTAAAGTATGAATTAAAACATTTTTATTATGATGATTTATTATGATTATCTCACTATAAACTATTTGTAAAAATAAATAAGAGTAATAAAAATAAAAAGAATGAACAATATTAGCTATGATAGAATAAATCTAAATAAGACTAATAAAAACAATGCTAAAAAACAATTTAAATAAATAAAATAACTAGCTGAAATAACTAGCTAAAATAAATAAATTTAAAATAAATAAACTTAAGATAAATAAGCTTAAAATAAATAATTAATATAAAAATTAAATAAAAATTAATTTATAGCTAATCTTAATATAGAAATTCTAAAATATAGATCTTAATATAAAATAGCTATAATATAATGAATAAGATCATCCTCTTGGTTCTTTTGCTTTATATCTTAAACCCTTGTAACCACATTTTCTACAAGTTTTAGCTGCAGCGGGATTACGAGCATTACATTTTAAACAAATTTTAACCTTAAAGATTCTATTTTCAGCTTCTTCAAATCGGGCCATTAATAATCCTCCATATAATCGTTAATCAGTAGTAATAAAATTTAAATACGAGATATGTAAAATTTAGTAATTGATTTATTCAATCTCATAAATATATTTAATCTCATAAATATTATATTATGGAATAAAATAAGAATTTCTCCAATATCCACAATTAATTAAGAACATTAAACATTATTGATTTAATAGTATTTAAAGCTTTAGTTATTTAAAAAAAATAATGTTTAAAAAACTAAGTCTTAATTATAAAGCCAAACACCAGCTGTATGATTACTACTTGAATTTTCAGCCATAATTTCATTATTTTTTAATACTTTAATTTTTAAATCTTTTTTACTTCCATAATGAGTACTATTAACATAAACGAATAATTTATCTCCATTTTGACGTTTTATAGTAAAATCAAGTGGTCCTCCACCCATAATAGTCTCATGAGTGGTTGTTCCATTTAAAGTTAATTCATAGTAACCAATCCATTCTCCTTCAGAAACAACAGATAACTCTTCTTCATAAGAACCATTATCAACATAAAGAATAACTGCCAAACCAATAACTGTTATTACCCCAAGAATTATTAAAAGCTTTTTATTCATTATTTCACCATAAATATATATTAAAATAATATAATTTAAATATTTAATAAAACATATGAATATTATTATTTTTAATATAATTTAATTCTTGTTATATAATTTTTATTTAATTTAATAATTTTTACATTAATAAAAATTAGCTAAGGTTAATAAAATAACATTAAATAGTTATGAAATGTTATACTATGCAATAATATTATAATATATATAAACAATAATATGTACTGTTATACAATAAGACATATTAACAATAATAAAAATATTTTATAAAAACCACACAAAAGTATTTATAAAAACACAGTAAATTAATTAAAGTATGTAAAACATTATTAAGTTCTCTTAGATGTGATATAATGGATAAAAAAGAAATAATGACAATTGTTGGAATATTTATAATACTTATAATCTTAGTTGTGATAATTAACAATTTATTTTCAAATGACATCACTAGATTTTCTATAACAATTCTAGTTGCGATTATTATAGGATTAATTCTTAGAAAAACAATAAATAAATCTAATAAATAAATCTAATAGTTATTCAGTCTATAACTATTTCAACCTAATAACTATTTTAACTTAAATAATTATTTTAATCTTCATATTGCTTTAAAAATTCGTTTTGAATAGTTACTACTTCAGAACTATTATTCGCACCGCTATAAGCTTCAAGAAGTTCTAAATTCAATTCAATGAAAGTATGCCCCCATTTAAAACCATTCATAATATCCTTTGCAGTATCTTTAAAACCGACTATATAGAAAGTAGCAGCTATTGCTTCAGCTGTTGAAAGCTTACAAGGTTTACCATAATTAACAGGACTAGCAGCTATTAAGAAAGGAAGGCTTCTATGATATTTAGTGAGTGAAAAAAATTTAGCTGAAGAAGAAACCTTATTCCAAGAACAATCAAGCCCTACAACACCTTTTTTTAAAACTAAATCTTTATCTTCAGGAGAAGCCGATTTATCTGAAAAAGGATTTAAAATAATAGCTCCACGAGGTATTTGATTAAGATTATAAACAATACGTGCTTTATTCTGTTTTTCTAATTTAAATGCAGTGCATTTCTTTTTATCACATTCATCTGCATGAAAAATAGTTATCTTAAACTTTTTCATAGACTAATTTATGATTTTATATATAATAAATTTAATGAAAAATCTAATATAATAAAATAATATTAAATTTAATAGAATAAAGCTTAATAATGAAATAAGAATTTAATATAATGAAACAATATTAAATTAAATTGTATCATTGATTATTATTTAATAATAGGTGTTTCAATCCCTAATTCATCACAATATTTCTTTATTTCCTCATCAATAGCTTCAACTTTATTATCAATTTCTTTTAGTTCATTTATAATTTTATTTGAATCAATTAATTCTTCTTCAAAAGTATCAACATATCTTGGAATATTTAAATTAAAATCATTTTCTCTAATTTCATCTATTGTAGCTATATGTGAGAATTTCTCAATTTCAACTCTTTTAATATAAACTTCTATAATTTTATCAATATCACTATCTCTAAGCATATTTTGATTTTTAACCTTTTTAAAATTTTTAGATGCATCAATAAATAGTATATTATCTTTATTTTCCCTATGTTTTTTAAATACTAAGATAACTGTTGGAATGATTGTTTTATAGAATATATTAGCTGGAAGTCCAATTACTGTATCTAAATAGTTTTTATCATTTACTAAATATTTTCTAATTTTTCCTTCAGATGCACCTCTAAAGAGAATTCCATGAGGCAATATTATTCCCATTGTTCCATTTTCATCTAAATGATATATCATGTGTTGTATAAATGCAAAATCTGTTTTTGATTTTGGTGCTAGTTTTCCATAATCTGAAAACCGTGGATCATTAAGGAATTTTTTATCTGAGCTCCATTTAGCCTGAAATGGTGGTTTTGCAACAATAGCTTCAAATTTCATACTTTTATGCATTGGTTTTTCAAGTGAGTCTCCTTGTTGAATATCAAAATCGCTATATTGTATATTATGTAAAATCATATTCATTCTAGCTAAATTATATGCTGTTGATTTTAATTCTTGCCCATAAAAGTTTTCTACTTCTATTTCTTTAGCTACTTGAAGTAAAAGTGATCCTGAATTACATGTTGGATCATATACACTTTTAAGCTTCTGATTTTTAAGTTTATCCCCTTTAAATTTCTTTTCTTCAAATTTTTCTTCTTCAAACTTGTTTTTCTCTAAAGTAATTATTTTAGCTAGTATCTTTGATATTTGTTGTGGTGTGTAAAACTCTTCTGTTTTATCTAAGGATAATGCAAATTGTGAGATTAAATATTCATAAGTATCACCAATCACATTTTTATCTTGATTTTCTAGTTTAAAGTCGATTTTAGATAGTTGTATTAATATTTTACTTATTAATTCGTTTTTATCTTCTAATTTATTTCCAAGTTTTGATGATTTAAGATCAACATCTTCAAATATTCCTATTAAAGCTTCTTCACTTTCCAGACCTAATGATGAGTTTGATATTTCATTCAATGCTTTTTCTAAATCATCTAATATTAGCTCATTTTTATTAGCTTTTTTAACAATATTTGAAAACAAGAATCTTGGTTCTAAAAAGTAGCCTAAATTTTCAAGAGTTAATTCTTTTAAATCATCTTTTATATCTTCAATTTCATTTGCTTTGTCAAATTTTAAATTATTTTGAATGAATTGTTTATTCAAATATAACTCTACCTTACTAGACATATATTTATAAAAAATAAGCCCTAAAATATAATTTTTCAAATCATATAAATCTATATATTCCTTAAATTCATCAATCATAGCCAATAAATCAGATTCTAAATTGTTTCTATAATCATTCAAATAATAACACCCTTAATTATTCATATTTTTAAGTATTTTCACATTTAATTATTATAATTTAGATAAAATATTGTCCTTAAGCTTATCTTCAAGTTCAATTTTCCTTAAAAGTAGCTCTTTTCTAATATCCAATAAATAAAAAAGCTTTGCATATTCAATCTGTTTATAACTACTTCTTTTTTTTATTTTAATATCTTTTAAATTATTAATTTTAATAATTGGAATATTACTTCCTTCAACTAGTCTTCTCAATTGTTTTTTTACGTTAGGACCATTTAGAACATATGCTAAAAATACAGATATAAATTCATCTTTAACCCTAATTATAGCAAAATTAGATGGAACAATAACATCATTTCTTTTAAAATCAACTACTGCTGCATTATAAGGAGGGGTTAACTTTATTATAATGTCTTTATAATGAGCTAAATATTTATTCTCAACTTTTTTATTAGTAACAATTGTTTCAAAAGTATTTGAATCGATATTATTATCAAAAACAGACTTTTGAGGAATATAATAATATTTGAATGAGTTTTGGTTCCTATCTGAAAATTCTGATGAATTGAGATCATCAAAAGAAGATTCATTAAAATTATTAGAAATAATAGATTCATTAAAATTATTAGATTTAATAGATTTAATAGATTTAGATAAATCAAATCTGTTTAAAACTAAACCAGATGAAATATTAGCTATATCTCTAAGATTTACTTTATTTCTAATTCTCTCATTATTAAATTTTTTATTATTGATTCTTTTATTAATTTTATTATTGGTTCTCTCACTATTGGCTCTTTTTTCATTCATTATTTGCTCCGTTTATTAGTAATAATAAAAAGTATTAATTGAATACCCTATCAGATATGATATTATATAATTATATAATGAATATATAATAATTATATAATAAATTTTTTGTTATATATAATTTATGACAAAGAAAATATAATAGTCATATTTATATTATGACATTTATAGCATATAAGTTTTTGTCATATAATCAATATGACATATAACAATATATAAATATTATATGATAGAAAATTTAAATATAAGTATAAAACCTAATCAGAAGAATATAACTAGTTAAAATAGCTATCGAAATTCTATAGTTTCAAATAAATTAAATAAATAACTTTTTAAATTTTTTAGGGGATTGATTTTATATATTTATTCTTTGAACATAAATTAATAAATTTTAAAAAAGTTTATAAATATTTAATTATCAGTTTTTTTATAAATAGTAATACTTATAAAAAATATTTATTAAAATAAAAAACAGAAATAACAAAAAATAGAAATAAGAAAAAACAGAACTACAATATAATTATAATTAAAATATAATAACATTTAAATCTATTATTGAAAATGATCAGGATATGATTATATGGACAAATTATTTATTTTATTTATAATTTTAATAATATTAGGAATTTTAGTAGGTGTTTCTAATCAAAATATAGTTGATAATAGTCTTAACAATATAAAAACAATACTTGAAGGAGAAGTTAACCAAGAACCAATAGCTAATCTTAGTACAAATTATAATAATATTACAAATAGCTATAATAATTCTACAAACAAAATTAATTCTAATAATAACAATAGCAATAATAATAGCAATAATATTGATAATAATAGTAATTTTAATGAGAAAAATGGTTTAATTAATTCAAATACGCCTGTAAAAACATATAACAATAATGGAATATCTTTTTCTTATCCTAGTTATTGGAGTTTTGATCAATTAAACAAGTTTTTAAGTTTATATCAAAAAGAGTATTTAAGTCGTTGGGATGATGGATTAATATTTTATATTTCAGATAACTCACTAGAAGAAGAATTAGAACTTCAAAAAAGTGAAAGATTTAAACAACCAACTAATATTACAGTTGATGGTAAAAAAGCCTATTCTTTAACTAGTACAAAAGCAGATTATTGGCATCAGCTAATCATAGTCCAAAAAAACAAAACTCACTCTTATGTTTTTATATTTTATTGCGATAGAGAACTTAAAAAACAAGATAAAATATTATTTAATGAAATATTAAAAACAATGAAATTAGAATGACACATAATGAAATTAGAATGATACATCATATGACATAAGATTAATTAATATGAGATTATCAATTTACATAATATAATCAATTAAAATATATCAATGAATATATTCCAAATCGAATATGTTATCAATAGAATATATTATAAATTTACAAGATATAAATTTACAGTATATTTCTTTCATAAGTCAAAATCTTATCTATTGCAATGTCAGGATTATAGATTTCTTCTAAATCATAATATCTACCATTAGATAAAAATGCTAACTCCATATTAATATTCCTTCCATGTTTATGTTTTTTTTCAAAATCAATGATAATAGTATATATTTTATTTTCAGCTAACTCTTCACCCATAGCTAAAACATCATTTATAGGACTTCCTCTAACCTTTTTATTATAACTATCAGTTAGACCAACATTAGGCATTCCATCTGAAATCAATATTAACATCGGAATAAATTCTCCTTTTTTATTCTCATTTTTAAGTATTTCAATAGCTTTTTCAAGACCTGAAGCCATTGGAGTTGTTCCTCCAACTGTGATCTTATCAAGCTTGTCTAAAAAAGAACTAGGACGTTTAGTACTTGGAATTATTACTTCAGAATCCCTACCTTTAAAACCTATGACTGTTAATTTATCTCTATTTCTATTAACATTCTTAATTATTCTTTCTAAAATCCCTCTAATCTTATTAACTTTCTTTTCAGCAAGCATTGACCCACTCATATCAACTACCAAAGCTACACTAGCTCTTGCTTTGTGTTTTCTAACTTTTTCACGAATATCTTCATTTTTTATATCTACTTTTAAGGCATTTTTCTTATTTAATTCTGTATTTTTAGATGTTTTAGATTTTAGAGCTGCACGTATAGTAGCATCAATAGCTATATCTGAATTTGAAACATTAGGAGAATATTTACTTTTTACATACTTCCCCTTTTCACTTTTTGAATTAACTCTTGATCCATAAAACTTTTCTTTTTCACGCCCTTCCATCACAAGCATTTTACGAATATCTTTTTCAAGAGACTCTAAATCAAATTCATTTATTTCTTTTTCAGACTTATTTTCATTATAATCCATCTGATATTCATCATCTATCCTATCTGAATCATTTACTTCCCCTTGAAGTTGATTTTCATCATTATAATCATTATTAGAAGGATTATCTAAATCATTATTTTTTTCATCATTCTCTTCATCAGATTCATCTTCATCATTTTCATCTAAATTGTCCTCATTATCAAGATTATCAAGATCATTATCTACATTATTATTAAAATTATCAAAGCTATTATCAGAGCCATTATCATCCTTTAAATCATTATCTTGAGCATATTTATTATAAGTATCATCCTGAATATCTTCATTAGAATCACCCTCTTCATTGCTGGAATCTTGATTTTGGCTAGAATTTTCATCATTATCTAAATCTTCACTATTTTTTTCCTGATTCATTTCATTTTGAGCCTGTTGAATCTGATTTTGAATTTGATTATTATCACATTCATTAATTTCTCCTAAAACAAGCAATATACTTTCTTCAAGATCATCTATAGTAACTTTCCAATGATTGTTAAATGCAGCTATTGCTTTAGCTGTTTTAAGAATTGTTATATCATTCCTATGACCTTCAACACCAAGATTTCTTGTTAATCTAGCTATTATTTCAAAATATTCATCACTAATACTAACTGATGGAAGAAGTTTTCTTGCCATGATTATTCTTTTTTGAAGGTTATCTTCAGCATCTGCATATTTAGCTATGAAACTTTTTGGATCTTTTTCAAAATCATCTATCTGTTTCATAATTTCTATTCTATCTTCAATATTATTAATTCCAGAAACAGAAATTTTTAAACCTATTCGATCTGATAGTTGTCCTCGTAGTTCTCCTTCTTC
>NPIE01001131.1_pt1 | contig 32171 bp, 30 predicted proteins | sample 8637661 | NCBI WGS metagenome assembly NPIE01 (sample SAMN07420842, study PRJNA396082) | bioreactor metagenome | isolation source: sample BA12 brine-fed electro-methanogenic bioreactor BA | place: Japan: Kochi | collected 2016-12-09 | reverse complement strand
CCAATGGTTTAGCGACTATCACATGGACCATCCCCACAACCTGGACCAGTGGTACCCACAATATAATTGCAGACTACTCTGGTAGCAGTAATTATTTGGCTTCCACCAATGGTACCAGTTTGACATTGCAACCATCCGCCTATCTGTACATGAACGTTACAAGTTCGAAGGTTAATCCTAGTGTGGGTGATAAGTTTGTTTTAACTTATAAACTCAGTAATAGTGGTCCGGATGATGCGGCTAATGTTGTGGTGTCATTCCAGATACCAACAGGATTAGAATTTGTAACAGCCAGTGTTGACAGCGGAACATACACCTACAACCCCACAAACAGAACAATAACATGGACACTCAACAACGTAGAAGTAGGAGACCCCTACCTATACCTCACACTAAAAGCACTAACAAGCGGAACATACACCATAATACCCACAATAAACTCACAAACACTCAACAGAAACACAAACACAATAAAACCATTCAACATTAACATAGAAACAACAAACAACAACGATAACAACGACCCGACAACAAACCCTACAACCGCAAACGCGGCAAGCAACACCATAACAATGCAAAAAACAGGAACACCAACAACAAGCCTCATACTAGCCATACTAGCCATACTCGGAGGAATACTTACCCCAAAGAAAAAATAAACAACCAAATACACCCCCCTTCCTTTTTTTTAAAGGGATCAATGATTGTATCATAGTTAATTTTTTAAGATCTTGTTTTAGGAGTTATATCTAAAAATTAAAGTACATAATTAATAACACACAGAATAGCACAAATTCCCGCAAAAAAATCTGATTAACACACAAGACCTATAAATAATAATGAAAATCCCCCTGAACAAAAAAACATTTGATAATACATGGAAAAAAAGAAAAATTAATAAACAATTAAATTATTTTTAGAGACGGGCCCCTTAGAGTAATTGATTTTTTTAATAAGTATAGTGAGAACATTTAGGATAAATAAATATCCAAAATATCACTGTAAGACCGGTAACCAGTAAATTCAGGTTTTTGAGCTATTTTCATGATTTTTTCAACATCGAGGTGTTGTTCCACGGTTTCCATGGCCTTCTGGCAGAAATCTTCCAGTTTTATTTCCACCTCCGGAGTTCCACCACGGGCTGCCAGCTGGGCCTTGGGTACCCGGGCCACCCAGTCCAGTCCAGTGCTTTTTTTAATGTAACGGGATGCGTTTTCTGCTATTTCTTCGTGGTAAACCTTGTTTAAAATAGCTCCAACTGTCTTTATGCCCAGTTTCTGCATCATTTCCAGGTGAGAAACCATATCCAGTGCCGCGGTTTCTATGCCCCCCTTGTTACATCCGGTCACCATGATGGTGGGGATGTTCCCAGCCAGGGCTATCTCTGCGGCAGAGAAGGGTGTTTTTTCATTTAAAAGGCCGGTAAAAACACTCATAACTCCCTCAATCAATATCAAATCATATTTTTTGCCTTTTAAAGTGTTTATTATCTCTTTCAAATCTTTCCAGCCCAGTCCACCGATTTTAATGGATGAAAAGTTGACCATTCTTTCCTTGTTTAGGTAGAGGGCCGGTACCAGATCCCGGGTATCCGGACCTACCTTTAAAACTCCCACCCGGTATCCCTTCCTGCGCAGGGCTCCCACCAGTCCAGTGGTGAGGAATGTTTTCCCGGAATCAGACCCGGTGCTGGCTATCATAATGAAAGGAGGTATTTCTGCATTTTCAGGGTTATTTCCAGGGATTGGTCGGTGCGATTCATCTGCATTGGAGGATAACCGATAATCCGCGTAAATATCCAGACCGATTCCTATTTCTCCCTTGATTTTCTTCAGAAGTTCCTGGTTGGCCTGATAGATTTGTTGTGTTTCTTCTTCATCCGTATCCATGTAATTCAGGATGTTATTAACCAGGGAGGGGTTTTCATCCAGAGAACCGTGAATCATGGTTCCCACCACGTTTCCTTCATCGTTACGAACCCCGGCAAGTATCTTACGTGGATTATCCGCGTAATCGGTTCTTTTAACCTGTGAAAATAGTACTGGTGGTGCATTTCCCCTTATATCCCCGTAAGTGTGGCAATGGAAACCAGTGACACTTTTTCCCTTCATTCCCGTGGTGAGGAAGGAATCATCAGCCACTTCTGCTTCCACCCGGTCGGTGCCAATGAGGGGATGGAAGGTGACATCCAGTATTCCCAGTCCTTCACGTTCCACTGGACAGGGAGATTTACGCCCTATATCTGTTTTATGGGCCAGTACCTGAAATCCAGAGCACATCCCCAGTATGAACTTCTCCTGAGCATCCATTTTCCGGATAACCCTTTTTACTTCAGGAGTGATACTTTCTGACTCTACAATACTGCCCCCCGGTATTATAAGGCCATCCAGAACCTGGTGTGCCTTTTCCCCACCTACCAGGCCATTGTCCTTTAACAGATGAGTGGGAAGTTTTCCAAAGTCCTCGAAATTGGGTAGAGACCCTTTAACATAGAGGATGCCTATTTTTTTCATCTTTTGCTATGTTTATATAACGTAATCTTAAATGTTTTCATCAAAAACTATTTGGATCAACCAGAGTAAGAAAAAATTTATTCTTCCAGTTTTTCCAGTTCAATGGCATTTGTTTCTGGAAATGCCCATATAAATAGGGCTACACCTAAAGCAAAGACAGATCCCAGGAATATTCCACTTCCCAGACCGTATTTTGTCCCTATTAGTGCAATTAAAATAGGGGTTAAAAATTGAGTTCCTCGGGCCAGATTGAAACTAGAACCCATGGCGGTGCTCCTCAAACTTGTGGGGAACAATTCAGAGACTAAAGGACCAAATCCGCCATAAATACCCGTCCCAATACCTATCATGAACATGAAAACGAATATCAGGTAGGGGTATGTTGCGATATTATTCCAGAAGAGGGTGATCATTATCAATCCGGCGGCCATGGTCAGGGCAAAGGAAGAAAATGCCGGTCTACGACCAAATCGATCGGCGATAAGTCCAAAGAATAAAAGTCCCAAAATCCCCCCTACCTGATTTACTATTATCCACATTGCAGAATTAACCACAGAAATACCTTTCCCCTGCAGATAAGTTGGTAACCATGAATAAGTGAACCAGTAAGCAGAACTACCCAGTATAGCCAGTATTAATGCCATCAGAAATGTTTTTCTGTATGGTTTTAATAACAGGGAAACAAATTCATTGCTTTTAATTTTCAGTGATTTAAGTTTATCCTCAGCATTATCTTTCCTCTGGAGCCATAAGTCAGATTCAGGGATTTGTCTTCGGATTAGTATTACCAATATGGCGGGTAAGACGGAAATAAGAAAACTTGCCCTCCACCCAATGACTGGGAGGAGGAACCCCCCCACAAGCGAAGCCAATATTAATCCAACTGGATTTCCAGTCTGAAGAAACGCCCCGAACCTGCCTCTAAGTTTAGCCGGGAATGTTTCATTAACATAAGTTTGCCCGGTAGCCCATTCTCCACCAACACCAAGACCGGTTATAATTCTAAACAGGATCAGAGTTTCCAGATTCGTTGAAAATGCACATAAAACTGTTCCTATGCTGTATATGATTATGGTTAACTGCAGAACTATTTTACGCCCGTATTTATCAGACAATACCCCAAATAATACTCCGCCAACTGCGGCGGCAATAATTGACGCACTCAATGCGTAAGAAAGCATTAAATTTGACAGGTGAAGTTCCTGGCCAATAGGAATGATGAGAAAGGTGAATAAAATTAGATCATAAAAATCAAAAACCCATCCTGCCCAGCTAAGCCCGAATATCTTGTAATGAGTTTTAGTGGGCGTTTCATACTGATTTAAAAGTGATTTGTTCATTTCACTCCCCAATCTATGGAATAATATTTTAAATCAATAATGATGGATTAACTATTCTGTTTTCTAATATAAGTAGTGTGATTAAATTGAACCCTGATCTGGGTTTCTGATTGGAAACAGGCTATGGATTAAAAGAAAAAAGAATGGTTTTTTTAGTAATTAAGTCGTGTCCCATCTTATTGAAGAGATTCCACGCCTACCATTGCTTTAAGTATTTTTTCATCATCCAGTGGTTTGGCCTGGAACTGCATTCCCACCGGTACTCCCTTAACATCCCCGGCCGGTGTGCTTGCTGCAGGTATACCAGCCAGGTTGGCTATAACGGTCAGGATGTCGTAGGCATACATTTCCATTGGTTCCAGAGAGGTGCCCAGTTTATGAGGTAGTTTGGGTACGGTGGGGCCAACCAGCACATCCACATCTTTCAGGAGTCCGGTTATTTCTCTCCGTATGAGGGAACGGGCCTGTAAAGCCTTCTTGTAGTATTTGCCACTGAATTCTTTCTGGCTGATGTAGGATCCCATCTGTATCCTGCGGAGTACTTCCTCTCCACACACTTCTTCAATGCGTTCCCCGTACTTTCGGCCATCGTACTTTCGGGTGGCAGAGAAGAATTCCACATAGTTTATGAGGTAGTAGGTAGGTAGGCATAATTTGAGATGATCGAAGCTTAATTCCACCACTTCCGCCCCAGCCTCCTGCATCTGGTTGATGCGATCTTCAATAATATTGACGATAGCCTCATCTGATACATCGAAGAATTCCTTCACTACCCCCAGCTTCATGCCTTTAAGTGCATTTTCTGGATCAGTGATGGAAGAGGTGAATTCTGGGACTTTCCAGTCAATGGTGGTACACTCCCGGCGGTCTTCCCCGGCAATAACCTCCAGCATTAAAGCTATACCACTGGCATCAGCAGCGAAGGGTCCGATCTGGTCGAAGCTCATGGCCAAATCCAACAGTCCCTGTCTGCTCACTGCACCGTAGGTTGGTTTGAATCCCATCACCCCACAGTGGGAAGCCGGATTACGTATGGATCCACCGGTATCTGAACCCAAAGCCAGGTCACACATCCCTGCAGCGATTGCTGCGGCACTACCCCCACTGGATCCACCAGGTATGCGTCCCGGGGCGGCAGGGTTGTCAGTATGGCCGAAACACGATGTTTCAGTGGAGCTTCCCGCTGCAAATTCATCCATATTGGTCATTCCAATTATGATTCCATCTTCGGCCTTTATTCGCCGGGTGACTGTGGCATCGTAGCTCCCCAGGTAATTTTTCAGGGAGGGAGAGGCTGCGGTGATGTGGAAATCCTCCACATTAATGTTACTTTTAATTCCCACTACCATACCAGCCAGTTTTCCCAATTTCTGGCCATTTTTAATCTTATCATCAATTTCTTTGGCTTTTTCACGGGCTTCATCAACTTTAAGTTCAACAAATGCCCTTATAGCAGAGTTATCCTTTTCGATTCCTTTAATGAATGTTTCCAGATTCTCTTCGGAGGTTAATTCATGATTCCTGATTGATTGTGATTTTTCCAAAATACTCATATTCCCACCTAATGCGTGAGTAGTCAAATGTGGTTAGCAATTAATCATTATACATCCTTTTGATTTAGAAAATGAATCTTATTATATTTACCATTGAAGGAATTATTTACCATTTCGGTAGTGACCCCCGGGTGTAGGAAAACCATATAAATTCTGTTTAATACTTTAAAATCGTCAATCCCCTTTAGACCCTGTCTAGTTTAGAAAATAAAATAAATTCCCCAGATCCAGTACTCCCATGAGGTACAGCACCAGTATGATAAGTGGCTGATGCAGGAGATAGATCAGCAGGGAATGTCGTCCCAGGAAACTGAACAACAGGGTGAAGGGGTTTTTTGAGAGGTCTGGCAGGTGAAATCTCCTTTTATAACCTTGGTAAAGTGTTTTTCCCGCGAATAATCCCAGGGAAACTACACCCAACCAGGGTAGAAGGGGGAAGTAATCCACAGTGATGAATCCCATGGGTTTCAAGCCCAACCATAAAAGCCAGGGGTAGCTGACCGTGAACTGGGCCAATATTAAGCCTAAAATTATGAAGAGAATTCCCAGGATTAGATTAAGGTATTTTTTGTTTAAAAAGGGATATTCCAGGATTATAGCTATTCCAATGAAATGCAGGACTCCGAAAACTATAAAGTCCTGAGGTATGAATATCCAGGTTACCAGGGTGATTAAAATCCCCCATAAAAATATTTTAACCCCCCTTTTTAGATATTTAAAGAAAAACCCGCTCTTTTCCCCGTTTTTTCCCCTGAGTTCAGCACGAGTGTGGCTCAGGACTAGGGAAACTCCCACCAGCAACAGGAACATGAATGCGGTTAGTCGGGCCAACCACCACAGAATTCCTGTTGAAACATCCAGGGTGTAAACTCCAAAAAAGGCCATATCAAAGAGTAAATGATAGGTCACCATCATCACTATGGCCAGGCCACGTATGGCATCTATTTCCCAGAAACGTTGGTCAAGATCCATGTTCTCTCTCAGTCACCGTTATTTAGTTCCAGTTTATAGCTGAGTTATAGCATCCCCCAACCGTAACCAGAATAATTCACCTTATATTAATTTCAGTTTATAGGGTAGAGGTACTTATTTGAATTGGTAGGTGATAATTAATAATAAATATTGATTTTATCTTTGGAGAATTAAATTTAAAAGGTGCAAATCATGTCAGGAACCCTTTTATTAAAGCAAAGTGAAATTAAAGAACTTATTAGTATGAAAGAAGTTGTTGATTCTGTTGAAACCGCTTTTAAGGCTTATGCTCAGCGTGATGTGCAGATGCCACCTAAAGAGTACTTATTTTTCCAGGAAGGGGATCTGCGTATAATGCCCTGTTATGTGCGGAGTACTGAAGAAGCAGGGGTCAAATGCGTCAATGTTCATCCTCACAACCCCTTAGAAAAACATTTACCCACAGTAATGGCCGTTATAGAACTGGTAAACCCTGAAACTGGTTTTCCAATGGCAGTAATGGATGGAACCCTAGTAACTGATCTAAGAACCGGCGCAGCGGCCGGAGTAGCCACCAAGTACCTGGCCCGGCCAGACGCAGAAACATTAGGCATAATTGGCGCTGGAAAACAGGCTTGTACCCAGTTAATGGCCTTGAATGAGGTTATGGACATTAAAGAGGCCAAGGTTTTCTGCCGGACCTGCAGCACCCGTACCAACTTCGCCAAGAAAGCTACTGAAACCTATGGTTTTAATGTGGAAGCCGTGGAAACTGCTGAGGAAGCAGTTAAAAATGCAGATGTAGTGGTGACTACCACTCCTTCCCGAAAACCATTGATAAAGGCCGACTGGATCAGTCCAGGAACCCATATCAACGCCATGGGTGCTGATGCCCCCAGTAAACAGGAGTTAGAAACCAAATTACTCTTAAAATCAAAGATCATTATTGACTCCTGGGAGCAGGCTAGCCATAGTGGTGAAATAAATGTGCCCGTTGCTCAGAAGGTTTTAAAACGAAAAGACATCCATGCCAAGTTAGGGGATGTTATCGTGGGAAATGAAACTGGCCGAGAAGGTGATGAAATCACTATCTTCGACTCCACGGGTCTGGCAGTTCAGGATATAGTCACTGCGGGACTCATCTACCGGCGTGCCCGTGAAAAAGGTATAGGAACAGATTTTGACTTTATAAGTTAGTTGGAATCTCTTATTTACTTTTGGTAACGGTTGCTGACGACAACCCATCCAATTTAGGTAAGATATATAGGTTGGGAAGTTCAATCTAGTTCTGGTGATGTGAATGTACCAGAAAGTAATTCGAAGCGAAGTCCTCCATAAAATGGGCCATTTATACAAACGCTTCCAGTTCTTATCCCGGACCAGGTCCCTGAGTGATGACCAGGTAGAAGCCATAGATCAACATCTATCCCAGATCATGGAAGTGCTTAACCAGCCCAAAAGTTAACCCTAGTCAGATCATTACTTCATAACCTCTCCCTAAAGTTTGTTGGATTTTTTTATACTGGGGAACGGATACTATCCCGGGATCTTCAGGTTAGACCACCTATCTTTCCATCCCGGTTTTAATTGTGTTCTAACTGGACAGGTACTTATTTTACTGATTAATACATATTATGGAAACAGTTAATTAAAGAAATAATTAATAATACCATTTCAAGGATTAAATGATTTAAATGTGGATAGAGGTTATTTTATTTGCTGCAGCCTCCTTTTGGGTGGGCTTTTCTGGTGCCATGGTTCCCGGACCTATGTTAACCGTTACCATATCAGATTCACTAAAAAAAGGGTTCCGAGCTGGCCCACTGGTAGTTTTAGGGCATGTTATTGCTGAAACCGCCTTGATAATACTCCTGATAATGGGTTTAGGATGGATTATTGGATCTCCAACTGTAACCATGATAATTGGAGGCATAGGCGGAGCTATGTTGATTTACATTGGATATAGCATTGCCCGGTCCCCAGTGCCCGATGAACTTCCGGGAGATGGAGAACCAATAGAAAAAAGGGGGTCAATTATAAGTGGAATAGTCACCAGTGTCACCAATCCTTACTTCTATATCTGGTGGGCCACGGTAGGCTGGGCTTTCATGCTTAAGGGGATAGAATTAGCCGGCATTATAGGGGTTTTAAGTTTCCTGGTGGGCCACTGGAGCTCGGATCTTAGCTGGTACAGTTTGGTGTCATTTTTCACCAGTAAAGGGAGGCATGTGCTCCCGGGTAAACGTTACCGTGTCATGATGATGGTATGCGGAGTTTTCCTGGTGTTTTTAGGGCTTTATTTTATTTACTCCACCCTGATAGTATGAACTAGAAACCATAGACAAACACAAATAGATGAACTGCCTAAATTGAATGGGAAAGATCAAATACACTACTTTCAAGGAGGAACCATCAAAACATGAAAGCAGTTGTTTTCGATAACTCGGGGACACTTATATCCCGCTACAGGGCTATCAAAGAGTTAGATAGTGGACGAATCTATGATCACATCAGTTCCATTGATCTGGTGGACAAACATCCCAATCGAGCACTGGTAGTCCTTCAAACAGACCCTTCCACCTGTCTGATTAATGCCAGACCAGACCAGACCATTTTTCAGTTTATAACGCGGAACAAGGTACCCTTCGATATCAGTTACTCTTCTTCCCCTCTCAACAAAGAGGACATATTAACCCTTATTAAAGATGAAAAAGCAAAGATCAGTGATATTCAGGACACTATACAAGCCGTAATTGATAAGGAATACAACGTGCAGATATGCAGTGGATCTGGATTCATTATGAACACCCGAACGGGTCATATCGAATTTACCATCACTGCCGGGGGCAAAATATTTCCAGAAGTGCCCATGGTGGTGGAAGAATTGAAGAGAAGATCATTCCATATCTACGTGGCCTCGGGAGACCGGATGAAATCTCTGGAAGAGCTGGCCAGTTTCATCAACATCCCCTCAGAAAACGTATTCGGCACTGCAGATTCCAAGAGAAAAAGGGAGATCGTATCCGGGCTCAAAGGAACCTACCGGGTGATGATGGTGGGTAACAGTGCCAACGATATCCTTGCACTTGAAGAAGCAGATGTGGGCGTTTTAACCATCCAACAAGAAGAAGAAACACCAGATAAAGTGTTTGAAGCTGCTGATGTGGTGGTGAGCAATATTAAGGAGATCCTGGATATTGAATTTTAAGTGTAATTGATTTTAATTAATGATAATATTTTTTATTTTACTCCACAGTTATTTTACTCAACTGATTTAGTGGGATCCAAAAAACTATCTTTAAAAATTATCTAAAGTTACTGGAAATGTTTTATTACCGGGATCAAAAGGTAGGCCAGGCTGGACCATCCGTAACCATACTCCTTAATAAATGGTAGAAAAGTTAAGGCCAGGGCCAGGAAGGAAATGGCCGGTAACATTAAATTGATTCTTAAACTTGATTTTTTCACTTCTTCATCCATTTTATCAGTGAGGCCACTGTTAAGTGCGTGGCGCCAATTGAGAAATAGCAGGAAACCTATGGCCAGAAGATTCAAGTCGAAGAATATGTTGGGTAGCTGGAAATTCCCATACTCTCCCACGAAGAATGCCGAAAAAGGAACTAAAGCCACGAAAAGGAGCCAGACCACGGTTATCCACAGTAAAGTGGCGTCAGCCCGCTGAATACGGTTGAATTGAAGGTGATTTATCCTCCAGAAAATTGCCAGAAGCATGAAACTGATGGCGTAACTGTAGAAATTAGGTATGAGATTATAAATAGCCTGGTAAAGTGCTGCTTCAGTGGGATTAGCAATGGATGGTACCGCAATCCCCAATACAAGCAGAGTCATGGCTATAGCAAATATACCATCAACCAGGGTCTCTATGCGTTTAGCATTGACTCCTGAAGAATTTTCTTTTTCAGGCACCCCTTTATCCTGCAAAATTTGGCCCCCACTACAGTGATCTTTCCAAACTCTTTATAGCACTGCGCACTGCCCTTTCTTCCAATATCTTGTAGGCCACCAGGAGACCTATCAACAGTAAAGGAATTAGTATATCCAGAACCAGGACCGCTCCGGCATTTCCGGCGGCATAATTACCGGTGACCATGATGTTACTGATATGACCTATGGCATCCCCCAGGAGGAAAATTGAAACTCCTATTACTGTAGCTGTCCAGAAATTACCCCTGATCCATATACACAGTATCCCCAGAACTCCAAAGGCCAGATTGGCAAAGGCAACCTCCTGTTGAAAGGGACTTCCCGGAGCCCAGCCTATGGTGGAAGCTACCTGGTTAGCGAAAAATGAATGGCCAATGGAGGCCCAGATAGAACCTATACCTACAGTAACAACCAGTAATGATAAAAGAGTTGTTCCTATTATTCTTTTCAGGGTCAAAACTCGTTTGGAATAAAATTGAACTCCCAGCATTACCAATGCAATGATTATCCCCAATACCAGCCAGATGTAAGCTGTATCCATTTAAACCCCTCTCTTATCTAATTTTACTTCCTATATAAAATTAACACATTACTATTTGCCTTTTATTATCCTTTATTTAATACCTTGTTCTGGGACGCAAATGGAAACACTTATAAACGATTTTCTTTACCCGGCCAAATAGAGAATTTGACCGATTATAATGAGAAAAGATGATTATAGGTTTATTAAATGGTATTCTCTACTACCCATCCCCACTTCCTCGGCATATTCCAGTAGTACCCGGCCATCAACTTCTTCCCAGACCCCTCTGAATTTGTCACCGCCCTTCTGGTGGTGATGTTCCAGTAGTGAGTTTTCCAATCCCACCTGCTGGTTTACCAAGTCATAGCTGGCCGTATCCAGGGCAACTGGATCCGTGGAGGCCAATATCCCTATGTCCGGGACTATGGGAGCATCACTGAAAGCTTCACAGTCACAGTCTGGGGTGATATCCATCAGGAAGTTCAGGTAGCCCACCTTTCCTTTTTTGTTTTTAACGGCCCCATAAGCGTATTCCACCATTCGTTCCATGAATTCAGGTAGGGCATCAAAATCAAGGCTCACCGCAGATTCTGGACATACGGCCAGACAGTTGTTACAAGCTACACATTCCTCCAGTTCAATGATGGCCCTACAATCAGAAAGAGACATAACCGACAGGGGGCAGGAGTTTATACAGGTCCCACAGCCGGTGCAATTATCGTTTATAACTGGTCTGGCGCATTGGTGCTGTTCCACCTTACCCGGGGCTGAGGCACAACCCATGGCCAGATTTTTAATGGCCCCTCCAAAACCACACATCCCGTGTCCCTTAAAATGGGATAAAACCAGCATACTGTCCGCATTAATGATATCCCCGGCGATTTTCACCTGCTGGAAATGTTTCAAACCCACCTCCACTGGAATCCAGTTATCTCCACGAAGTCCATCGGCGATAATAACCGGTGCCCCGGTTACTGCATAGGCAAATCCATTTTTTATGGCCGTCTCCTGGTGCTGGACAGCATTGTGGCGGCTACCAAAGTAAAGAGTGTTGGTATCGGTTAAAAATGGTTTTCCATTCGAATTCAAAGTTTTTTCAACAACGGCATTTACTAGAACTGGTTTAAGGAAAGCATCATTTCCCCTCTCTCCAAAATGAAGTTTTATGGCGGTTAAATCCTCTTCCTGGATTAAATCACCGAATTTTGCCCCATCAAATAACTGTTTTATCTTACTGTTCTTGTTCTCTTTCTGGCCCCTGGATCGGAGATTGGAAAAATACACTTCACTAGTCATTTTTTAACTCCATAGAAGATTATTTTAAGTTATTTTCGTGTTTGAACCATTATAAATAGTATAAGTAGTTATTCCCTATTGATCTGCATCATGGCCCTTATCTGTATCAATGGCCTTTAGTTCATAATTACCGGTTCATTTAGCCAGTTGAAGTAGAAGATTTCGGCTTTTTAGGACATCCTCATAATTGTTCAATTCAATTATTCCCCTTTCAATACCATTAATCAAACTCAGATCAAGTGTGCCCTCGCCTAAAGCTCGGTGCTGGTCTTTATTACCATTGTTATCACTTAGATGATAATAATAGATTCTTTCCAGTTCTAAAAATGAAGCGGGATGATTGGTGGTATTGGCATGCCCTAAGTCTACGGTACCGTGGCAGCCACATTGTTCCAGGAAGTAAGAATGTTCAGGGGCAGTGTTACAGAAATAAGCGTAACGACAGGGCATGTTCTCCACCGATAGAATAACCCCCAAATCTTCTGCATAGTTATTTGCTTCTTTTAGAGTTTCAATGGCGAAATATTTACCCATTTCCCTGACTCTGTCTTCCAATCTGTGAATCATTCCTGGATGAGTGGTTATGGCCTTTGCCCCCATCTTCGAAGCCAGTTCTAATGTTTCATTAATCTGGCGCATAGTTTCCTCGCGGATACCCGGGTTCAGGCTGGCCGGGTTGAGATCAATGGTGGGAGCGTGCAGGAAAACATCCACATCGTAGGAGGAAAATACCTCCAAACCTTCACCCTGAGTTAAAATGTTTCGTGGCCAGTAGGGACCTTCACAGAGTATTTCCACCAGTTGGAAGCCATCGGCAGTGGCCATATCCAGGAAGTCTTCGAAGGACTTCATAAACAGCGCCAGGGTGGAGAATCCGATTTTCATGTTTCACTTTTTGTGCTAGTAATTGTGATATATTTTTCGAATAGGAGGGTTCCTTGCCAATTGTTGATCCTATTTTCACTCTACAGGGCTAACCCCAACATTTATATGGAAAGTGGATATATCTATTTAAACTATGTCGGAAATTGATATATCGATTACTATAATAGAGGTGTAAAGTGGATGGATGATGATTTAATCAGAGACCAGCCCGACAAAGAAGATGCTGAAATTTCAGAAGAAGATGCTGAAAATCTTGAAATTCCACGAGGGTACTACGCAAAGGCTTTGGAAGATAATAGACTATTCTATAACCTGAATAATTATGAAAAAAAACTGGTTAAAGGCATTATGAGGGGTTCGGGCCCCATAGTGATGCTCTGGCTCATCAACATGAAGGGCCAGCACGGCTACGAGATCATGACCAAACTACATGAATCTTCCCCCTTTAAGGATAAAATTAAAATGCCCAGTGCCAGCATCATCTATCCTAAATTACACCAACTCGAAGAGGAAGGCCTTATAAAGGGAACCTGGGAAAAACATGGAAAAAGAAAAGTTAAATATTATGAAATAACCCCTAAAGGTTCAAATACCCTTGAAAATATAAGGAATTTCTTTAAAAGCAGTAAAAATAATCTTTACGAAGATTTTCTAATAGATATGATGTCCATAAAAAACAACAGGAGTTAAAGGTATGAAATATGCCATTGAAACCTCTGATCTTACCAAAATATACAAAGACTTCACCGCAGTGGATGCTTTGAATTTGAAGGTTAAAAATAAAAGTATTTTTGGATTTTTAGGCCCAAATGGGGCTGGAAAAACTACTACCATTAAAATGCTTACTTGTCTTATCCCCCCCACATCCGGTACAGCCACAGTGTCCGGATACGACGTGGTTAAATCACCAGATGAAGTGCGTCAAAAAATTGGAATGGTACCCCAACTGGTAAGTTTATACGGCGACCTAACTGCCCGTGAAAACGCAGAACTATGTGCCGATTATTATGGTATGCCCCGGGACCTTAAGGAACAGAGAATTGACGACCTAATGGAACTGGTGGACATAAAATATGCTGAAAATAAGATGGTAAAGCAGATGTCCGGAGGACAGAAACAGAAGGTATCGGTGGTGGCCAGCCTGGTGCATCAGCCCGATATCCTCTTCCTGGATGAACCCACCATCGGACTGGACCCCACCACCAAAAGTGTCCTATGGGATTTGATCGATGAGTTGAACCAGAACGGCCACACCATCATACTCTGCTCCCACGATATGTACGAAGTGGATATGCTTTGCGACCATGTGGGCATAATCAACCTGGGTAAGCTGGCTGCATTTGACACTCCTCAGGGCCTTAAAGATACGGTACTTGTTCAGGAAGAATGTACGGAAAGCAACATAGGAGAAATTGTACGTGAAATGGAGGAATCCGATTCCAGTGCCAGTACCAGCACCCCATTTTGCAAGTTGAAGGAAGTTGCCCGAGAATCTGAAATTGATAACGCAAGAGAAATGAGTTTAATGATAACTGACACTGATCAGGAACTTATTAACAAATTAAGCCAAATCCCATGTGTTCTGGATATTGAAACCCATGCCTCGGGCCGGCTTGCTTTTAAATTATCCAACACCGAAACCGCAGTAACCCAGGTAATATCAACCATTATGGAAACCGGAGGGAATATTACCTCTATTTCAACTAAAGACCCCTCTTTAGAAGATGTTTTCATGAAGGTAACTGCAAGGAAGGTTAAAAAAGATACGGAGGGAGGTGATTAGGAATGGTGGAAACTAAAAAAATCTTGTGGATGCTTAAAAAGGATTTAATAGTCCTCTGGAGACACAAACCCCGGCTAATGTCCATCATTATTTTCCCCATACTCATGATCGCACTTTTCGGTTACGGAATGGGAGGAACCATTGAAAATGTTCCGGTGGTGGTGGTGAAACAGAGTGATGGTCCGGTAACTGACGCCACCCTCAACGCCATCAAAGACATGTCATTTTACAATGTGAAGGATATCATCGGTGATCCCCAACGGGGAAAGGAGATGGTCGAATCAGGCCAGGTAAAGGCAGCCATTATACTTCCATCCGATTATGAGGATTTAAACAGTTCTAATGCTAAATCCGTGGTAACTTACGTTGATTCTTCAGATCAAATGGCAGCCCAGACATTGATACCGACGACGCAGGGTCTTTTCAATCAGATATCAGCCCAGATCGGGATGAAAAAACTGGAAGCATTGAACAGCCAATCGCAAGCCATTCAGGTTCAGTCACAGGGAGTTCAAAGCACATCCACCCTGGGAGCAGTTAACTACCAGAACATAATGAATTCCATAAACTTCCAGATTAACAAGATTTACGGTGATATCAAGTACATCGACTTCCTGGTTCCGGCAATTCTGGCCATGACCATCATGATGGGGGCCATGTTCAGTATGGGTGAGGCACTGGCCGGTGAAAGGGAAAGAGGAGAACTGGCACGTTTATTCATGACCCCGACCAGTGTGGCTACTGTGGTGGGAGGTAAGATCATATCCAAACTGACCATAGAAACAGCCCGGGCTATATTACTCATATTTGCAGCCATAGTGCTGTTTGGAATTACCATAAACGGTAGTATGGTACTGACCATCCTTTTACTGGTCCTTTCGGCATTATGTTTCGTTGGATTCGGTATAATGGTTTCTGCTCGGGTTTCTACCCAGGAAGACTACACTCAAATGGTGATGCCCTTCACCATGCCCATGATGTTCGTTTCTGGAGTGTTCTACCCCATTGAAACCATGCCCTGGATATTCCAGAAAATAGCTTACATATTCCCCTTAACCTATGCTAACGACGCTCTTAGAGGAGTTATGTTAAAAGGAGCAGGAATTGGGGACGTGTGGTTAGATATAGCAGTTCTAGGAGGTTTCACCCTATTGTTCTTTGCTCTGGGTGTTACCAGATTTAACAGAGATATTTAAGGAGAATTCAGCTAACGAATGTAGATTGATAAGGTGATACAATGGATATTGGAAAAAAGCAGTTACTTCTTGGATTTATGATAACATGCCTGCTGGCATCGCCACTGGGCATCGCCACTGCTGCGGGTGCGGATTGGAATTCCTTCCATGAAAATGCCCAGCACACCGGTTTTACTGATCAGGCCTCAGATTTCACACCCACCGCCTGGTACTTCAGTACCCAGGGAGCTATAAAATCATCTCCCGCAATACAGAACAAGATAATCTATTTTGGTTCCAATGATGGCCACGTTTATGCGGTTAACATGGAAGATGGTACCAAAATATGGGATTATAAAACTGACGGGGCAGTAATCTCTTCTCCTTCAGTTGTGGGTGATGTTCTTTACGTGGGATCATCAGATGGATACCTGTATGCCCAGGACATTAAAAACGGTAATGTTAAATGGAAATACAAAACCGGAAATGCCATAGAATCTTCACCTCTGGTGCAGAATAACCGGGTGTATATTGGTTCCAATGATGGACGTGTTTACGCCATAGATATAAATAACGGAACCAAAGTCTGGGAGTACAACACCGGTAATTCAGTTAGATCATCTCCAGTTATCTCTGGAGAAAACCTGTTTGTAGGATCTGATGACGGAAAAGTGTACGCACTGGACAAAGACACCGGAAATAAAACTTGGGAATACACCACTGGAGATAAAGTACAATCTTCTCCAGCAGTGATGAACAACACGGTTTACGTGGGATCTGATGACGGAAAAGTGTACGCCCTCAGTGCCACCGATGGAACATTACAGTGGAATTACGATATGGGTAAATCTGTCACTTCCTCTCCCACCATTGATACCAATGATAACAGCCTGTTTATCGGGGCAGATAATGGAAAAATGATGTGTTTAGACACCCGTAATGGTGTTGAAAAGTGGAATTTCACCACCAGCGGTGCAGTGAAGTCCACGGCATCCCTCCGGGATAACAAAATAGTATTCGGATCCAACGGAGGCACGGTTTACATACTTAACAAGTACAATGGTAACGAAGAATGGAGTTACAATCCAGGTTACGGTGTGATTAACCAGCCCATGGAATCATCTCCCGCAACCTACGGAAACATGATTTACATTGGCGCAGATGACGGGTCACTTTACGCACTCAACAACGACAAAGAAACTGCTCCGACATCAGTATACATCTATTACATTGGTGGAGCCATTGTAGTCATCATAGCCCTACTCCTTATAGGTAGAGCTGTGTTAAACCGCCGTAAAAAGAATGAATAAATGAATAATAGACCGGATTTATCCTAAAACACAGAAGATAACCTTCTCTTCTGTTACTTTTTTTTATTTTTAAAATTAGAGAATACTATTTCTGAGAAACAATTTCAGGATATATTTTTGGAAAACTATTTTGGGAAATTACTGTTAATAAAAGAATTGTTAAACCATAAAATAGTCATTAGACATTAAAATTATTTTTAAGGCCTAATCTCCAATTTAATTAAAAAAAAATAGATATAAATCTTTCCAGTATTCCATAAACCCCATAGTGGAATAAAGAGAGTAGAGAGTTTACCCTACAAATTAACTAAAATCTTTGGAAAGTTGTATTTCAATGGCTGAAACGTTGGTTGAGGTTCCCTCATTGTTCATAATTTCTTCGGTACAGATGTCGATACCTCCGATACTCACGTCAGTAATGAATCTGTTTCTGACAATCTCTGCTACGTCAACTGCTCGGGAAATGGCTCTTCCCCTGGCTTTTAGTATTACTTCCTGAGTACCGCCGTTCATTTGTGTTACTACAGCCAATACATAGTTCATTACCGGTTTGTTTCCAATGTACACCACATTTTCCTCTGACATTCGCTTAACCTCCATTGATATACTATGATTCTAAACTTTATCTTGGTATTATATATATTTTGTGATGGGAGTTTTTTAAGGAAATTACGGTGTTAAAAACGTTTCTAGCAATAAATAGTGCTTTAAACTCCATATTTTTTCAGGAATGATCCTACGACGGAGATTTAATCTAGAAAGAAATTCGTGCTAATCCCTCTCCTTTCAAAATAAGTGAATTTTAGATGTTACTAAGGTTAACCTGGCGGAATACTATCACTAAACCATCAACATTGCCTTCCATATCTTTAATAATAGTTACACTACCATCTACGGTTAACTTCTCCCCCTCTTCTAATTTTAAAACCGTATTTTTAAGATAGGACACTTCACGGGACATGTCATCTTCCAGGGGGAGTTTGTAACCAACCGGATCAAATATCTCCCGAACATCATGGCCCAGAGCATCTTCTTCCAGCCAGCCAGTTAACTCTTCAGCCATGGAATTCATGAATCGTACCTGGCCATTGAGATCCGTGGCAATTACCCCATCACTGATACTTTTAAGCATGGCCCCTAACCATTTGTCATGTTTGCGGAGTCTTTTCTCCAGCCTGTCCCGGTAGAGAGTTATTTCAATGGTGGTGTTAAGTTCGCTCTCTTCGAAGGGTTTGCGCAAAAATCCATAGGGTTGTTTAAGAATAAATCCAGAAGGCTCAGTGATTTTGGCCCTTTGAACTGTTTTTTCATCAGAATAAGCAGTTAGATAGATGATAGGTATTCCCAGCTTGGAACGTATCTGTTCTGCGGCCTGAATACCATCCATTTCCCCCTCCAGCTTAATATCCATAATCACCAGATCAGGTTTAAGCTCTTCAGCAGCCTTAATAGCCTCTTCACCAGACGGTACAATGGCTGGAACCTCATACCCCACACTATTTAAGGCTTTTTTAATATCTTCAGCGGTTATCCTCTCATCTTCCACTATTACGATATTTATTTTAGCCATAACAACCTCCCCATCACCAAAAAATCACTTTAGTTAAATATCATCATTAACAACTTTAAAAGATATCACCATGCCGTTGTTTTTTTGTTTGCAATCTTTTATAGGAGTTACTGTGCCTTTAACAGTGAATTTAGCCCCATTACGGGATATTATTTCCGGTTCCCCCCCAACCAGAACATCTTCTAAAGGAGATTCATCATTTATTTTGGATAGAGGCAGGAATATCTCTTCCAGTTTCTTACCCAGGACCTCATTTTTAGGCCAGCCAGTTATGGTCTCGGCCAGGGAGTTGATGTACCTAATCTGGCCCGTGGAATTGGTGGCAATCACCGCTTCGCTGGTTCTAAGCAAAATCGCCGCGGAGATCTGGTCATGCTCCCTTTCCATCTCGTGCCGGTAGAGGGTTATTTCTATGGCCGCGTGGAGTTCGTTCTCATCAAAGGGTTTGCTTAGCATTCCCTGCCCTTTAACCAGAAATCCAGATGGTTCAGTTAGTTTAGCTCTTTCCACAGTTTTTTCATCAGAATAAGCAGTTAGGTAGATTACTGGTATGTCATAGGATTTTCTTATCTGGGCAGCAGCTTCTATACCATCCATTTCACCCTCTAACTTAATGTCCATCAGCACTAAATCTGGTTCCAGCCTTCCCGCCTTTTTAACGGCATCTTCACCGGTAGAGCATATTACCGGTACTTTGTAACCAGCAAATTCCAGTCCGGCCCGGATATCTTCAGCGGTGATTCTTTCATCTTCCACCACTAGAATAGTTGCTTTGGCCATGGTATAGTAGCTCCTGAATTGTTTGATATTATGTTATGAGACTATTATTTGATTATTATATCATTTCCTTCTTATAATGATCACCAGTGGAAGTAATCACGGCAACTGATCCATATCTCGGGCCAGGAGGATCTTATTTATGGAATCTAAAACCGCCTCAACACTGGCCATGACTACATCTTCCACAGTAGAACGACCAGTGGCACTGTGCCCATCTCCATCAGCCATTATTACAAATACTTCGGCCAGTGCATTGGTACCACCAGTTATGGCTTCAATATGATATTCTTTAAGTTCTATGTCGGCAGTTTCCCGTACCAGATCCTGTATTACGTTAATGGCCGCGTCAACTGGCCCCACACCGGTTTTGGCAGCGGTTTTTATATTACCGTCAATGCTGAGTTTTACCGTGGCTGTGGGGAGGACATTGTCCCCGGTCATCACCGTGAATCCTTCCAGTTTGACCTTTTCTTCCTTAGGTTTACCTAAAACTGTTTCGGCCAGTGCCTGGAGGTCAGCGTCAGTGACCATTTTACCCTTATCACCCAGTTTCTTCACCTGGTCGTACAGGGTGCAGAACTGGTCTTCGTTCATTTCAATTCCATAATCATCCAGTTTGGACTTAATAGCCCGGGCTCCCGTATGCTTTCCCATTACAATTCGACGGGTGTGACCTACCATCTCCGGTTTAAGGGGCTCGTAGGTTTCTGCCTTCTGCAGGACTCCGTGGACATGTATTCCTGCCTCATGGGCAAAGGCATTTTCTCCTACAATGGCCTTGTTAGGGGGCATTTTCACCCCGGTTATTCTGGAAACCAGTTCCGAGGTGCTCACTAAAAGTTCAGTGGTTATGTTGGTTTTAATACCGTAAGTGGTCATTAGGGCCATTACCACCTCTTCTAAGGAGGTGTTACCTGCCCTTTCTCCCAGGCCGTTAATGGTGGCATGGACCTGCTGGGCTCCGGCTTCCACTGCAGCCAGGCTGTTGGCCACGGCCAGTCCAAAGTCATCGTGGCAGTGCACACTGATGGGTATGCTCACCACTTCTTTAAGGTCCCCCACTAATTGGCGCATGGAAGCCGGTACCATGACTCCCACGGTGTCCGGGACATTGATCACGTCGGCCCCTGCTTCTTCCACAGCCTTGTAGATGTTTTTCAAAAATTCGAACTCTGTCCGGGTGGCATCTTCGGCTGAGAACTCAGCTATGATACCGTGGTCTTTGATGTACTCCACAGCATCCACAGCCTTGGTGAGTATTTCTTCCTGGTCCATGTGCAGCTTGTACTCCCGGTGTAGAGGAGAAGTTCCAATGAAAGTGTGAATGTAATCCACATCTGAATCCAGGGCTGCGTCCAAGTCTTCCTGCAGCACCCTTGCCAAACCACAGACCTTTGCATTCAGATTCAGACCCTTAATTTCCTGGGCTGCCTTCCGTTCACCCAGTGATGCTGCTGGAAACCCTACTTCAATCACGTCCACTCCCAGGTTATCCAGCCTCTTGGCTATTCTTATCTTTTCTTCCGGCGTTATAGCCACCCCAGGTGTTTGTTCACCGTCACGGAGGGTGGTATCGAATATTCGCACCTTTTCAGGTATTTTCATCTCTTGCTTTACTTTATCTATGTACATTGGGAAGACCCCTGTGGTTTGACATTAGTTAGTAGACTTATTGGGCGGTACTTAATTAAAAAAATTGTGTTAAAAACTGTTCCCCTCTAAAGAATCATGAGGAGATCATGTGCCCATGGCTAGGCTCAGGAAGTTCCTGATACCCGGTGCCAATCCTAATATGAATATAGCCAGTTTTAACATGTTACGGATGGTTTTATCCTCCACATAAGTGTCTATGATGTAGAGGGCCGGAAGTATAACTGCAATTTTAAGGGGATACATTATAATGGCACTGTCTGCCAGCTGAGTGAGTGCGTTGGGTAGAACATGCTGCTCACCGTAACCATAGTAATCCACGGCGATGAAGGTAGAACTGGCATCGAGCAGGTGGGCTGAAAGTACACTCAAATTGAATTTATCCTTTAGAAGACTCCATTTTCTACCGATTAAAACAAAAACTGCAGTCAGCAGGGCCCATGGACCCAGTACCTGGAAAACTACCACGGGGTTGAGGTGTTGAGCATAGTATATGTTGGGAACACACATGGCAGCCCCCACTGCAAATATTACGTAGCGGTAGTCCCAGCCGATTTTTCGTTCGATTAGAACTGATCCCAGCAGGGTGAAAATAGCGGTTAGTCCCGTTAAAATGTATATCCCTGGAGTTACCAGAGTGTAGGTTAGAGGATATATCCCATTATCCACCAGGGCCCGGGCACTGGATCCAAAGAATATGAAGGGAATTAAGGGTATGAAAAGGTCCTTAGGGTCTTTATCAATCCATTTGAACATCCGAATGATTAAGAGAATTATTAAACCCAGTATAATGCCGAACACAATGGTATTGTAAGTGGTGTAACCCGGATGCAGATAGACGAAGTTCTCCTGGATGTACTGTATTATAGAGTCGATACCCATGAATTAAATCCCCATATTTGATTATTTTTATTATAAAAATACTTTATAATTCCTTTTTCATTATAAATCTATGTTCACCGGGACCATAATAATCTTTAATGGCTAATTTTCCATTTACAGCTATTGTTTCATAAACCTGTTCCGGTTCGACTATTTTAAAACCTAAACTTTTATACAGGCATAGTGCCGGTTTATTCCCTGGCTCGACAGACAAACCAACATAACGCACTCCCCTCATACTCTTGAAAGCCTCGATACACAATTTTTGCAACGTTTTTGCTATGCCCCTCCCCTCGTATTTCTTTAAAACTGCAATTTGCCTAATCCAACCTTCTTCAGGATTATCCTGACTCCCCATTCCAAAAACATAGCCCACTGCATTATTATTATCTTCTGCCAGGAAAATAGTATTTCTATGGAGTCTTTCCCCTACTTTAAATGTTGTTAAGGAAGTTTTATTAATAAAACGTTCCTGGTTGATTTCATGAAGTTTAATAAAGTCCCCGTTGTCGCATTTTCTGTACTTAATCCCTTCTTTAAACATTAAATCCCTACTCCCCACAGGTTTTAGGTCAAATCTAGGCTATTTCACTGGGAAAATCTCATATTAGGGAAAATAGGAGGATTATTGAATCTTCCTGATCTTCTTGTTAATAACTTCCTTGAGTATCAGAGGGAGAGGGGTTCTGTCTCCGAATACATTGGTCTTCCCCGAGAGGATACCCTGAATGATGCCATCTACCGTGAAATCTGCTTCCAGTTCCGTGACACAGCTACCAATGGCTCCCAAAAAGTGGGCATCACTGGCACCGATCTGGGGGATGTTTTTCTCCTTGGCCAGGTTTTTAGCCCGCCAGTTAGAGTATCCAAATATGTAACGGGAGTTAAGAGTTTCCATGGCATCCACATCCACGAATTTCACCTGAGTGAAGAGTCCTTCCCGGTAAGATACAAATGGATGGGCGGCTATGGCAATTCCACCCTGAATCCGGATTAACTCCACAGTATCCTCCGGTGAGAGTCCCTGGGGAATTTCTTCACTTATACCCAGGGCCACGATGTGTCCCTTGCTGGAGGAGACTTCCATGGCCGGTATGATCACCAGATCTTCCAGGGGGCCAAACTCCTTTAAAGCTGCCTCCGAACCCTTGAGAGAGTTGTGATCAGCAATGGCAAGGGCATCCAGACCAATCTTCCGGGAGTGTTTGACTATGTCCCGAACTGAGGCTGTGGAGTCTCCGGAATAGGTACTGTGAATATGGGGGTCAATAATCATGGTATATCTCCTATCTTATTTTGAAATTTGGACAGTTACAGTATTTGTCAGACCAATAAATATTTTTACAGGGATTTAATGGATTTTATAAGACCTGCAGGTCCAGTCATCATCACATCCCCTCCCGGGGCAGCGTTGTGCACCTTTAAATCTGTTTCCGCCAGTATGGCCCGTTTCGGCCCGGTGGCCACCACGCATTCAAAGGAATCAATGGCATCGATAACCCATGCCCCGTGCCCATGCTCCTCATGAACCTCCTCATGAGTAATGGTACCTGCCGCTAACTTGTTAACCAATTCTTCTATCCGTTTAGGGGTTAGAATACCAGTATGGTGCTCGAAAACTCCGTGTATCTTACCATCCATGAAAGATGCAGCCAGTGTATGCCCATTACCCACATCCATGGCTATGAACCGGTCCATCTCTCCCACCAGGGGATCCAGGGTTGCTCCACAGATGGAAGCGAATTTAGAATCCATGATTAAGGGATTGTAATCTTTGAGTGTCCTCTGCACGGCCTGCATACGGGTGAAGTACGGTGGAACTTCCCCATAATAGGCGAACTCTTCGGGTGCCCGGGGAACATCGAGTTTTTCTCTTATCTTCTGGAAACGGAAGTTACGGTCCCCCATGCCATCCTGATAACCGTGATCCTGCACAGCCACACCTATGCGATCAAAGTCCAGTTCCACATCAAAATTTGAAAGGGCCTCCCTAATCGCAACCAGGTCAACATCGTTCAGTTCTAACTCGGAGATTTCTGGATGTTTTTCATTTAAAGGGACGATTTCCACCCCGGTGGATTTAACCCGTTCCAGGTCGTCACGTACTGTTCGGGCCGAATTTTCGTTCATTAGCACCCGGTACCCCTTATCCAGATGGCTTTTTATTGCTTTATTTACCGGACCCCCACCCATGGTTTCTCCACTTAAAAAAAGGTCATGATGATGTTGTCTTATCCGTCGGGCCATTATCTTGGTGGGAGAGGGGAGAACCATTTTCACTGCATTCTCCATGGAGTCATAAGAGTCATACAGCATTATATCCTGGGTCCCAGTACCCACATCTATTGCCAGTATTTTCATGATTTATAGTATGGGCCCCTTTACAATAAGAATACATTTATAATGTACAGATGTATACAACAAAGATTTAAATAGTACTCTAAGTATATTATGGTGTCAAGACAACTAGGGAAAATTTTATAATTCCCCAATTTAATTCATAAAAATACATTTTTAGGATCTCCGGTGTATTAGAATTAAATTAAGATCAGGTGTAAATTTTTAATAAAAATCTGAAATTTGAACTCATAATATGAATTTCAGAGGTGAAATCCATGTACAGTATAAGATTAACAGAAGATGAAATTCCCAAAAAATGGTATAACATTGCCGCGGATCTCCCAGTGGAATTCCCCGCCTATGACCAGACTGAAGAAGGAAAGCAACTGGAAAATCTGCCAAAAATATTCTCCAAAGGAGTACTGGAACAGGAATTGTCCACAGAACGCTACATAAAGATTCCCAAGGAAGTTAGAGAGGCCTACAAACAGATGGGTCGACCTACCCCCCTCGTAAGGGCCAAAGCCCTAGAGGACCATCTGGACACCCCCGCCAAGATATTCTACAAAAGGGAAGATACCTCCCCCACCGGTAGCCACAAGCTAAACACCGCAATCGCTCAAGCATATTACGCTAAACAGGATGGTATTGAACGTTTAACCACTGAAACTGGTGCCGGACAATGGGGAACTGCCCTTTCACTTGCCTGTAATCTTATGGACATGGACTGCACAGTTTACATGGTTAAAGTATCATTCAACCAGAAACCCTACCGTAAAACCATCATGCAACTTTATAACGGAGAAGTATTAGCATCCCCAACTACTCAGACTGAATTCGGTAGAAAAGTACTGGCAGAAAATCCAGACCACCCCGGAACTCTAGGAGTGGCCATATCCGAAGCTATTGAAGATGCATTAAACGATGAAAAGGTTTACTACTCACTGGGAAGTGTTTTAAACCACGTAATGTTACACCAAACTGTAATTGGACAGGAAACACAGAAACAACTGGAAATTGCCGGTGAAACACCCGATGTCATGGTGGCCTGTGTTGGTGGAGGTAGTAACTTTGCCGGAGCAGTGTTCCCCTTCATGAAAGACCAGTTAGATGAAAAGATCGACTGTAAATTCATTGCTGCTGAACCTTCCCACTGCCCGACCCTGACCCAGGGTGATTACTGTTACGACTTCGGAGACACCGCCGGACTCACCCCACTCATTAAAATGTACACCATGGGACATGACTACATACCCCCATCCGACCATGCCGGAGGCCTACGTTACCACGGTATGTCACCGTTAGTGGCCCTACTGGTACACGAAAAACTGGTAGAACCTCGTGCCGTTGAACAAAACGACATCTTCAAAAGCGGCGTGACCTTCGCCCGGACTGAGGGAATAGTTCCTGCCCCTGAAACCTGTCACGCCATAAAAGTAGGAATAGACGAAGCACTTGAATGTAAGAAGACTGGTGAGGAAAAAACCATTGTGGTGAACTTCTCAGGACACGGCCTTCTGGACCTCAAGGGCTACGATGATTATCTGGCTGGAAAACTGGATTAATCATCCTTTATCTATTTTTTTAACCTGTAAAAATCTCTATTTTTATTTTTGAACCGGTTTTTTTTGATTAAATTTCCCAGTATCCCGGGTCGACCATCAACCCCTACCTGGAACCAGCAGATAAATCTATTTATAATCTATCATGCATAGAATTAGTGTATAAATTTAGACTTTAATGGAGGATCATAATTATGTACCAAATAGGGGAAGCCTTAATTGGAAATGGAAATGAACTTGCTCACATTGATCTAGTAATTGGAGATAAAAACGGACCAGTAGGTACAGCCTTTGTGAATAACATGTCAAATCTTTCACTGGGGCACACCCCGTTGCTTTCCGTCATCCGACCTAACCTGATGACCAAACCGGCAACTCTCATTGTACCTAAAGTCAGTGTACGAGATCTAGATGATGCCAACAAAATCTTTGGACCAGCCCAAACCGCAGTAGGCCGAGCAGTGGCTGATGCTGTGGAAGAAGGAATATTACCAGCTGAAGAAGCTGAAAACATGGTACTGATTATCAGTGTGTTCATTCACCCTGAAGCATCTGATTTTAGAAAAATCTACCAGTACAACTATGGAGCAACCAAACTAGCACTTAGAAGAGCAATGGAAGGATATCCATCTGTAAACAAAGTATTAGCAGAAAAAGACAGAGGAGCACATCCAGTAATGGGTTTCAAAGTCAACCGACTGTGGAGTCCCCCATATCTGCAAGTGGCCCTTGACCTGGACAACATGCAGGATATGGAACGCATCATTGACAGTCTACCGGACCGAGAAAGAATCCTAATAGAAGCCGGAACACCCCTGGTTAAGAAATTCGGAGTGGGAATTGTCAGTAAAATCCGGGAACTCAAGAAAGATGCCTTTATCATCGCTGACCTTAAAACTCTGGATGTGGGGCGTATTGAAGTTAAAATGGCTGCTGATGAGACTGCTGATGCCGTGGCTATCTCTGGCCTCGGAACCCAGGAATCCATTGAAAAAGCCATCCACGAAGCTCAGAAACAGGGGATCTACTCCATACTGGACATGATGAACGTGGACAACTTCACTGAAAAACTGGAAAACCTCAACTTCAAGCCAGATATTGTTCTTTTACACCGTAACGTGGACCTGGAAACCCTGAAAGCCGAACGTGGTGAAGAACAGGCTGATATGACTGAATGGGGTAACATCAACCAGATCAAAGAGATCATTGGTAAAAATGGACGGGTGGCAGTTGCCGGAGGTATTGTGCCTAAGAAGATGGACCAGGCCCTGGACAGCGGTGCTGACGTCATCGTGGTAGGCCGTTACATCATCGGTTCCAGAGATGTGCGCCGTGCAGCCGAGGACTTCCTGGAAAAAATGCCCCAGGACCCGGACACCATGCGACTGGCCCTGGATGAAGATGAATCTATCTAATGAGCATCAATATGCTCATCCTTTTTTTATTTTTCAGAAAAATTTAAGTAATTTTTAGTATTTGGTCATTTCTACGCTTATTATTTAATTAAAAAGATATAATCGCTTACTTTCCCCTACTTCTAGATTTTCAATATTAATTATTACCGAATAAATTTCATCAATTCCATTTCAATTTAACTATTTTTATACTGTTTTTGAGTTAACACTGAAAATAACTTAATTAAAATAATGGAATATTGTTAAATTATCGCGAATCCGCCGGAAAAAAATAGATATTAATATATAGTAGGAATGTTTGAACCCATTAATAATGTTACTGATAGTAACATTTGTTACTGATAGTAACAATATTAAGGGAGGCTATGAAATGGTTGAAAGTAATGAAACAGGGAAAAAAAGTGGGAAAAAGGGTTTTTTAATACATTTGTTGATTTATATTGTGATTAACTTGTTTTTAGCGATTATGAACATATTAACAGCCCCAGGTTACCTGTGGTTCCTTTGGGTGGCAGGTGGCTGGGGAATAGCCGTGGTTATTCATGGAATAGCAGTTTTTGCTAGTTAAACATTTTAATTATGGCCTTTTTAATGACTATGAGGGACTGTTAGTGTCCAAAAGGAGATAAAGCTTATTTTATTTTTTTATTTATTACCCCCAAAAAAGGAGAGAATCAAAAATGAAAGTTATTATCCATGATCTTGACCCTGAAGAATTTCTCAAGGCATTTCCAGATCTCAAAAACCGTGACGATGTCAGGATAATTGCCGAAACAGAGGGTCCAATGAACAAATGTATCGGCTGTTTCGGCTGCTGGATTAAAACCCCTATGCAATGCATCATAAAAGACGGCTACCATGACATTCCCACTCGATTTGGCGGAGAAGAAACTATCATCATCAGCAGATGCGTGTATGGTGGATACAGCCGGTTTATAAAGAACATCTTTGACCGCAATATCGGGGGCGGTACCCCCTTCTTTGAGATACGGGACGGTGAATTGAAACACGTCATGAGGAAGAAGAAAGACAAGTCTTCGAATTTAACCGTATACATGTACGGGAACAACATCACTGATCTGGAAAAAGAGATGATGACCGGATTATACATTGCAAACAAAGCAAACATGGGATCGGATACTGCTGGTGAGCTGCATTTCATCAAAGATGTCTATGAGGAGGTTCCATTATGAAGTTCGCCATGATTATGGGCAGCCCGAAAAAAAGAGGGAGCATGTCCGCTCACCTGATTAAAGAAATGACCAAAGCAATCGGGAAGACGGGAGAGGTTCTTGTCTTTAATGCAGCAAAACCTGAACGATTTGATGAGGTTCTTTCCTGTGAGAGCGTGGTATTTGTGTTCCCCCTTTACTTCGACAGCCTTCCTTCACATGTTGTTTCCTACCTGGAACAGTTGGATGAGTTTATCAAAGAGCATCCACCAGATAAGAAACCTTCAGTGTATGCAGTCTGCAACCTGGGATTCTATGAAGGATACCAAACCAAGTGGGCCCTCGGGAGAATCCAGTGCTGGGCAGAAGCCGTTAATTTTCCATGGAAAGCAGGTATTGGCATCGGTGCAGGCCCTATGATAACACATATGCCCCCTGAGGCACTAAAGAGAACTAACAACGGGAAGAAACAGTTCCTGGAGCTGCTTCTTTCAGATGCCACCGGTGATAACATCTATACTGAGCCGGATATCCCCAAAGAGATGTTTATGAAAATAGGCAATGACAGTTGGATTCCACAGCTGGAAGCAAACGGCCTTACAGTGGATGATGTCATGCATCCAAAATTAAGGCCATGAAAATGGTTGAAATCAATTAAGCAACGAAAATAGTGAGAACCCATGTTTTATGATATTTCATGGCAACGGTATTATTTCACTCTCTATTCCGTTAGCTTACTTTGAATAACCAAATATTCCATGATTTATTAGTTATCCCCGAAGGTTCTTTTCTTAATAAAAACCGGAAGGATAATCACAGGCATAAAGGAGGTGAAATAATAAGAAAACAAACAAATAAAAGTACAATACTCATTTCCTTAGTGCTTCTCAGTTTATCTTTAGTTTTTTGTGTTAGCACAGCTTCCGCAGACCCCGGTATCATCTATGTGAATAATGCCACTGGAAACGACTCATACAACGGTGAAAGCGCAATATTCGATGGAGTAAACGGACCTAAACTCAGTATTAAAAACGCCACAGGAACTGTAACCCCTAACGGAGTAGTGAATATTGCAGATGGTCTTTACACTGGAACTAATAACACTAATATAAACATTGTTAAAAGTGTGAATATTGTTGGCCAAAGCCAGGCTAACACTATAATTGACGGAGAAAACACTAACTGGATATTCAAGATAGCTGAGACGAGTGAACCTGGAATTACCGTGACCCTCTCTAAATTAACATTAACTAATGCGTACAGTTACTGGGATGATGGTTCAGCTATCTGGACTAATTGCTCCAATTTAACAGTTTCAAAGTGTAGTTTCATCAACAACCATGCAAATAATGGTGGTGCAATCTACAATGAATACGGCAATTTAACAGTTACCCATAGTAATTTCAACGGCAACTATGCGGAAAATAATGGTGGTGCAATCTACAATGAATACGGCAATTTAACAGTTACCCTTAGTGCTTTCATTGACAACTTTGCCGACGATAGTTGTGGTGCTATCTACAATGAAGGCGGAAATTTAACAGTTACCCTTAGTGCTTTCATAGACAACCGTGTCATAGATGATGGTGGTGCAATCTACACTGATAACGGTACGTTATCCATTGTTGGCAGTACTTTCTCTAACAATGTGGCAAATCAGGATGGTGGTTTGTATGGTGGTGGTGCAATCTACAGTAATAACAGTACCCTAACCCTTATGGGCAGTAATTTCTCTAACAACACCGCATACTACAATGGTGGTGCAATCTACAGTAATAACAGTACCCTAACCCTTATGGGCAGTAATTTCTTTAACAACACAGCAAATCAGGGTGGAGCTATCATCAACTATCGGGGAACTGCAAACGTAACCGGCAGCACACTCACCAACAACACGGCAACAGATTATGGTGGAGCTATCGACAATGAATATGGAACTACAAACATAACCAGTATCATACTCACCAACAACAATGCAACATACGGCGGAGCTATCGACAACTACCATGGAACGGTGAACTTAACCAGCAGCACACTCACCAACAACACCGCAACATACGGCGGAGCTATCGACAACTACCGTGGAACGGGGAACTTAACTAACAGCACACTCACCAACAACACCGCAACAAATTATGGTGGAGCTATCAACAACGAATATGGAACTGTGAACTTAACTAGCAGTACACTCACCAACAATAATGCAACATACGGCGGAGCTATCTTAAATACAGGTACTGCTAATGTGCATTTCAACAGAATCGTGAGAAACACTGCAATTCAAGGCAGCGCCATATGCAATAGCGATGAAGGAGAAGGATTTGGACTTGTGAACGCTACAGCTAACTGGTGGGGTTCCAACAATCCTGACTTCAACAATCTGATTTTTGGAGAAAACGTGACTTACACTCCATGGTTATATCTGACCTTCAGTTCCATCCCCACCACTATTCCACAGGGAAGTACCTCTACTCTAACCGCCAACTTCAACAACCTCTTCGACGGAACCACCCTAACAACAATCGACCCATCAATCGGCCACCTACCAGACGGAACACCAGTGACCTTCACCACCAATCTTGGTAACGTGGGCAGTAAATCCATTATCATTGATACTCTCAATGGTATTGCCACTGCCATACTCCGTGGTGATGAAGGAGCTGGGGTAGCATTAACCTCAGTTTCTCTGGACAGCCAGACATTATATGCAACAGTGACCATTACAGCAGCAGAGAGTGCAACTAGCAATAATCAAGTAAATGCAGCATCAAACACCGTTGGAATGCAAACCACTGGAGCACCAATAATGCCATTGGCCCTAGCAGCACTCAGTGTACTTGGCGGATTAATAACAACCCGGAAAAACCAATAAGGGATCTTGAATCCCTTTCCCCATTTTTTTATTAAAGATTTCTGTAATACACCAAAAAAACGGACAAACCAACCCACACTCAACACCTTACCACACTATAATGAACTATAAAATTATGGTGATTAACATTTGTTATCATGAGTAACAAAAATTACTTACAGTAACTTTGGATACTAAAAATTGATAACTCCGGAGGTGATCTTTTGGTATCTAATAGAATAAAAAGGGAAAGAGAACGAAAAGCTAATGAAATCACCGATGCGGCTGAAAAATGCTTCTTCAAAAAAGGGTACGATAAAACAACCATGGACGAAATAGCCGCCCAATTAGAACTCACAAAAACCGCCATTTACAGGTATTTTGAGAATAAAGAGGAGCTTTATTTCTCTGTGGCAGTTAGAGGTGTCAAAATCCTAAATAAAATGATGATAGAAGAATTTTCATCTCAAAAAAATGGTCGGGAAAAGGTATTAAAGACATGCTATGCCTTCAAGAAATTTTACAAACAATTCCCGGATTATTGTAAGGTGCTGACAGAGGCCCACGATAGAGATCCCAACTCTCTGGACACGCCCCACATTCAGGAACTCATAAAAATTGACCAACAGAACCTGGGAATAATATGTGATGCCATAGACATTGGAAAAAAGGATG
>NPIE01004833.1_pt1 | contig 32233 bp, 25 predicted proteins | sample 8637661 | NCBI WGS metagenome assembly NPIE01 (sample SAMN07420842, study PRJNA396082) | bioreactor metagenome | isolation source: sample BA12 brine-fed electro-methanogenic bioreactor BA | place: Japan: Kochi | collected 2016-12-09 | reverse complement strand
TGGCCCAGTTTTATGTTAGCGTTTACACGTGCGAAAATTTCTGAAGCCAAATTCCGGCAACTTTTGAAGCTTTTTGCCTTGGATCTGAGTGCCGTTCAGATTAAAAACCTGACCGGCCTGAACAGAAACACCGTCAATAGTTACGTCACAGAAATCCGTTCCCGCATCGCCCTGTATTGCGAAGCTCAATCTCCTTTCGAAGGGGAAGTTGAAGTCGACGAAAGCTTTTTCGGGGCTCGTAGAGTCAAAGGAAAACGTGGCCGTGGTGCCTTGGGGAAGACCATCGTCTTTGGCATCTTCAAGCGCAACGGCAGGGTCTATACCGAGGTCGTGCCCGATGCATATTTTGGTGATTGCTTAAGATCTGACACNNGTGTCAGATCTTAAGCAATCACCATATATAATCCGGCTTTTCTTCTCCCAGCTTTTTTGCCAAGCCCTTGAACCAAACGAACCTGCCTTTGAATTCCCCTCTTATAGGCAGGCGTTCTACCGGAACCCCGGCATCTCCAAAATGGCCGGTGCCCACAATTTTCGTTTTTTTTCCTCCAGAGAAATAGGACATTCGGTCTGATGTGATGACCTTCACATCATGACCCAGTTTCTTCTGATATCTGGGCAAGAGGTTTTCCTGATAGCCATAGCCGTCATTGTAGTATTGGCAGATGTGGAGTATTTTCAAAAACGTTGCCTCCCAGCCTCTAAATCCTCAGGACTTATTGCTTCGGGAAAAATCAATTCAACTCTTTTGATACCGTTTTTCGTAGGTTCCCAAAACTTTATGAAAGAACATGGGTTTGCTTATATCCCTAAAGGTTCCACTTTTCGTTTTCGAATTTTCAACAGTAAGTTTATCCAATAGACCTTGGGCCCTTAAACCATTCAGCAAGTTCCTCAATGCTTGTGTCGTTTTTTTTCCGCAGACCGCTCCATGAGAAGAATCAATTATCGTTTCCCTGGTCCCTCCAGAATCAAATGTAACCACATATGTTCCACATGCCTGTGCTTCAAGGTTCACCGTCGGATAATTGTCTTCAAGCGTCGGATTGACAAAGACATCCGCTGAGGAGTAGATTTCCACCAGTTCCTGGACATTGTGGGTTCTGGTTATGCCGATAATATTTACAGGTAAACTCTCCACTTGTTTTTTCGTCAATCCGACCAATACTATTATCTCGTCTTTTTCAAGGATATCCGCAAGTTCCAGAAAGTATTTCAGTCCTTTTCTTTCACCCCAGATGTTCGCCACTCCGAGAATCATAAATTTGTCTTCTATGGCATGCCGACTTTTGAAATCGCTCTCCACCGGCCTGAATATCGTCGTGTCTATGCCGTTAGGGATAACAACTGCCTCGTATTCGCTCAGAAAAGATTGTTTCACCAGACCAGCTAGCCACTTCGAAGGCGCTACGATGGTCATGTCCTTGAGATCCGTGAATGCGTCCCTCTTTCTTTCGAAGTTCCTCCTTGAATTATCGAAGAACAAACTCCCCGGATAGAACCTCTTCTGCGGGCAAGCATGGCAGATTTGTTGCCATCTCTCACATCCTGCGTAGGTGAAACACGCGCAATGGCCGGTGAAGGGCCAACAATCATGTAAGGTCCAGATGATAGGCTTGTCAAAATCCTTGAGGAAACGAAACAAAATTTCGTAGTTCAAGTAATAGCCGTGAATGTTGTGGAGATGGATGATATCGGGGTTTTCACGTTCGATGTCCTTTATAAATTTTCGCGTTGCCTTTTGTGATCCAAGGCCGTGTTTGTCAAAAATCCTGGTATAAAGCCCATGAGCGTATATGTCTTTTCTTGTTCCTATCTTTATGGCTTTTTCGCAACCTGTAGCCGGTCCCCTGCCGTACGCAACAAGGCTTTCGTGCCCTTGTTCAATCAGGGCTTTGTGTATATCCTGGACAATTCTCCCTGTGCTTCCCCTTCCGCAAACGGAATTTATCTGGAGTACTTTCATAAAGTGATCCCTCTAACGGCAGCATTTATTTTCTTTTCTCAATAGATTTGGTAAAGGCCATCCCCGGAAAGAATTATTCCGCTGACATCCTTTCGAACCTTTCCTGGTACTGCACAGTTATTTCTTGGCCAAACAGATTTATCTTTCTTTTTTGACCTCACGCCAAAAAAGAATTTCTAACGTATTCCGTATAACTCAGAATGGATCTCGACACTTTCTCCGATACGGATGGCGCATTGTAATCCGTTACCATTTGCAACGATCGCTTTTCACCTCTCGGCTGGTCTTCCAAAATCTCCAGGGCCTGCTTCACTCTTTGCGACTCAAGCCCCGTCATCATGACGGCTCCTTCTTCCATGCCCTCGGGGCGTTCGTGGGCTTCACGGATGTTCAAGGCCGGGAAGTTCAAGATGGAAGATTCCTCGGTTATTGTCCCGCTATCCGAAAGTGTGGCTTTCGCATGCATCTGGAGGTGGACGTAGTCGATGAAGCCGAGAGGTTTCATGAGCCGGATGTTTTCCGGCAGGTTTATGCCTTTTTCCTCGATTTTCTTTCTGGTCCGAGGATGGGTCGAAAAAACCACCGGAAGGCCATATTCTTCATCAAGCACCTTGAGGGTTTCGATGAGGCCGTTGAAGTTCCGTTCGGAATCGATGTTTTCCTCCCTGTGGGCGCTGACAACGAAGTATTTTGCTTCTTCCAGCTTGAGCCTCGCCAGTACGTCCGAAGCCTTGATTTTCGGCATGTAGTAATGGAGAACTTCGTACATTGGGCTTCCGGTCTTGATGATCCTGTCGGCGGGGAACCCTTCCGCCAAGAGGTATTCCCTGGCGATTGAACTGTAGGGCATGTTGATGTCGCTCACGTGGTCTACAATTCTCCGATTGATCTCCTCGGGAACCCTGAAGTCGAAGCAGCGGTTTCCGGCTTCCATATGGAAGATGGGAATCTTGCGCCGCTTGGCCGGGATGACGGCGAGACAGCTATTTGTGTCACCCAGAACGAGCAGGGCTTCGGGCTTTTCCTTTTCCAGAACGGGGTCGATGGCGATGATGGTCTTGCCTATTGTTTCCGCCGGCGTCGCTCCGGCGGCGTCCAGGAAATAGTCCGGTTTCCTGAGTTCCAGTTCGTCGAAAAAGATCTGGTTGAGCTCGTAGTCGTAGTTCTGGCCCGTGTGGACCAGAATATGGTCGAAATACTGGTCCAGTTTCGGGATCACCCGTGACAAACGGATAATTTCCGGTCTCGTTCCTACCACTGTCATGACCTTGAGTCGTTTATGATTCATCTTTTTCGACCTCGCTGTAATAGGTGTCGGGCTTTTCGGGGTTCAGGATCTCATTGGCCCAAAATAACGTCACCAGTTCTTCGGTCCCGGTGTTGGTGATGCTGTGGGTGTATCCCGTGGGGATGTCCACCACTTCGGGCTTATCGCTCGACACGCGGTATTCCAACACCTTGTCGTCGCCGATTTTTCGAAACTTTATTGCAGCCTCTCCCTTTACGACGAGAAACTTCTCCGTTTTCGTGTGGTGCCAATGGTTGCCCCTGGTTATGCCTGGCTTCGTTGTGGATACAAAGATCTGGCCTATGGCCGGGGACTTGATGAACTCTGCAAGCCACCCCCGGTCGTCGCTTCGGGTACCGAGCTCGTATGAGAATTCCTCTTCCGGCAGGTAGGACAGGTATGTGCCGTAAAGGGCCCTGGTGAAGTCATCGGAAAAATCAGGCAGGACCAGGTTTTGCCGGGAATCCCTGAATGAAATGATGGCATCGGCAATGTCCTGCAGCCTGACCTGGTATTTCCTTTCAACCGTGCCGTATCCTTCATCGTCAATTGCCGGCTTGCCCTGCAGGGCATTGAGAAATTCCTGGACGACGTCGTCGATGTAGACCAGGGTAAGCTCTTTTTGGGGGTCGTCTATCCGCAAGGGTTTTCCGTGTGCCACGGCGTGGCACCACGTGGCCACGACGGAATTGTAATTGGGCCTGCACCATTTGCCGAAGACATTGGGCAGCCTGTAAACGACGGCTTTCGCCATTGTGCGTTTTGCCCAGGAAAAGACGGCGTCTTCGGCGGCTTTCTTGCTTTTGCCGTAGGGGTTGTCGAGTTTGGCCTGAATCGTAGAGGCAAAGACAAAACCCGGAGTATTACCCGCGTTTTCGAGGACGCCCAAAAGAGTTTCGGTGAAGCCAAGGTTCCCTTCCTGGAATTCTTTTTCGTCTTTCGGCCTGTTGACTCCGGCAAGATGGAAGACGAATCCGACATCTCCGGCGACGTTTCGGAGGCTGCCCAGGTCATCGTCATGGCTGAATTTCAGAAGCTCGATGTCTTCCATGTTCTCAAGAACGGTGCAGAGGTTTTTGCCGATGAACCCCCTTGCGCCAGTAACCAAGACCTTCACAGCGACACCCCTTCCTGCCTTTTGGAAACGGCGTCCTTGACGATGTCGAGCTTCAGGAGCATCTCCTTGAGTTCCCCCCTGGAGAGCCTCCGGGTGTTGTGGGAGGTGTACTCCCAACCCCGGCTGACGGTTTCGTTGCCCTGTTCGAAGTAGATGTCGTAGTTGAGATCCCGGGAATCGGCGGGGATGCGGTAATAGTCGCCCTCGTCGCCGGCGTGGGCCATTTCCTCCCTGGTCAGCAGCGTTTCGAAGAGCTTTTCGCCGTGGCGCGTGCCTATTACGTTTACGGGGTTGTCCGCCTCGAGCAATTCCTTGAGGGCCTGGGCCAGTTCCCCGATGGTGGATGCCGGCGCCTTCTGGACGAAAATGTCCCCTTCGTTCCCGTTTTCAAAAGCATAGAGGACGAGCTCCACGGCACCGTCCAGGGTCATCATGTAGCGGGTCATCTCCGGGTCGGTCACCGTTATGGGCCGGCCGGAGAGGATCTGCCTGATAAAAAGCGGGATCACAGACCCCCGGGACGCCATGACATTGCCGTACCTGGTGCCGCAGATCAGGGTCTTTTCAGGGTCAACGGTCCGCGACTTGGCCACGAAGACCTTTTCCATGAGGGCCTTGGACATGCCCATGGCATTGATGGGGTAAACCGCCTTGTCGGTGGACAGGCAGATGACCTTTTCCACGCCATGGTGGATGGCGGCATTCAGGACGTTTTCGGTTCCCAGGACGTTGGTCTTTACCGCTTCCATGGGGAAGAATTCGCAGGAGGGCACCTGTTTCAGGGCAGCGGCATGAAAGACATAATCGACGCCGTGCATGGCAAAGGAAAGGCTCCCTGGCTCCCTGACGTCGCCAAGGATGAATTTGACCTTGTCGTTTCTCAGGGCCTTTCGCATGTCGTCCTGTTTCTTCTCGTCGCGGGAGAAGATCCGGATTTCCCTGATACCTGTCTTGAGAAACCGGTCCAGCACGGCGTTGCCGAAGGAACCGGTGCCGCCTGTTATGAGGAGGGTTTTGTCTTTAAACATTTTGGTCTCCCTTTGAAAAATGGCTCAATATTGTTTCAGCTGCCTTTGATACAGTATATTTTTCCAAAAGACATTGGTGAGATCTTTCTCCCATAGAGGAACGTAACTCTTCATCTTCACAAAGCTTATCTATATATGAATTAAACGTATCCAGATCACCGCTCTCACACCAGAACCCGAACCCGCCTTCGGTTATGACTTTGCCTACGTCGGTATTACTATCCGTCGCCGCCAAAATCGGCAGCGTGTGTTCCATGTACGCCAAAAGGCGCGACGGGAAGTTGGGGATCGTGAATCGAGGGTCAAGAAAAATCATTCCCACATTGCTCGATCCCAAAAGAAGATCAAAATCGTTTCTCGGCATGTAAGGGAAAAGTGCCATATTTTGAGTTTTTAGCCCTTTCATGGTTCTGTCAAGGCGTTCGTATTCCGTCCCCGACCCCACGATAAGGAAAAAGGCCCTCTTGTGATCGCTGTTTGCTTCAAGAACCCGCTCAAGAAAGCGAATGCCCTGGGGCTTTCCGAGGTTGCCGCCATATATGAACACAATAGCATCTCTCGGAATATGATACCGGGCACGGATTTCCTGTCGCTCTTCAGCGGAATATTTCTTTTGTTTTGGTCGAACGCTGTTTGGGCATACTTCGATTTTATCCTCTGGTATGTATGGATGATTTTTTTTCAGAAACTCCACGTTTGCCTGAGACATGCAGCCAATGTGATCCGATGTTTCATAAAGCCTCTTTTCTCTCAACGAAAAGTACCGGTGCAGCAATCCGCCTTTTTTCAAAAGCCCGATATCGACAGCATTTTGCGGGAAGATGTCCTTCAGAAGCAGGTAGCTCCTTGCCTTGTCCCTCTCCTTGATGTATCGGACAACACCGTCCAGGGTGATCGGCGGCGTCGAATAGAGGACAAGATCAAATTCCCTGCCCCGCCAATGGGTCTCTATCGCCTTTCGAAACTGCCGGTCCACGAGAAGCGTGGCAAGTCCCTTTTCGATGGGATTGGGTGTCTTCTTGAGGTTCCATGTCCGAACCCTGAGCACCTGGATGCCTTTTTCGTCTTTAAGGTGCGTCTTTTTACCGTTTCGACGTTCGCAAGCGGTGACAACATGGACATCATGCCCCTGATCCCGGAGTTCTTCCATGAGATCGGTATAGATATTGCGGTGCTCGATATTTTCAGGAAAAGCGATCGTTGCGAAAAGAATATTCATCGGTTCTAGAAAATTTCCTTTATCAAGAAGATAACCCTGTCCTGTTCCTCTGGGGTCAAACTCGACCCCGACGGCAGGCACAGCCCCGTTTCAAAAGCTGTTTCCGAAAAAGGCTTTTCTCCATTGGCCGTGTAAAAACCGTATTTCTGAAAGACAGGCTGCAGGTGCATGGGTTTCCAGACCGGGCGGGATTCTATGTTGTGTTCTTCCAGGGCTTTCATGACATCCAGCGGTTTGACATCTGTTGCTTCGGGATCCAGTGTCATGACCGAAAGCCAACGGTTTGCCCTGCCAAATGAAGCCTCGGGCATGAAATTTACTCCTGGGATTGTCCCAAGTGTTTCCCTGTACCTGTCAAAGATCTGTCTCCGTTTTGCAACCCGTGATTCGATCTCCTCGAGCTGGGGACGCCCTACGGCGGCTAACAGATTGCTGAGCCGGTAATTGTAACCGATGTCGCTGTGCTGGTACCAGGGCGCAGGGTCACGGGCCTGGGTGGCCCAGAAGCGGGCCTTGGCGATCATATCTTCGTCGTCGGACAAAAGCATCCCGCCGCCGGAAGTGGTGATAATCTTGTTGCCGTTAAAAGAAAGCACGTTCAGTTTCCCCAAGGCGCCGCATTTCTTGTTTTTGTACGTGGCACCTAGCGCCTCGGCGGCGTCTTCGAGAACGGGGACGCCGTAATGGTTGCAAAGTTTAAGGATTGGATCATAGTCGGCGCTTTGGCCATAAAGGTCGACGGTGATGACCGCTTTGGGAAGCCTTCCGTTTTTTTCGGCATCCTCAAAGGCAAGTTTAAGAGCCCTTGGGCACATGTTCCAAGTTTCGGGCTCGGCGTCGATGAAAACAGGCTCGGCGCCCTGGTAGATGATGGGGTTGGCGCTGGCCGAAAAGGTGAGGCTGGAGCAGAAAACTGCATCGCCCGGGCCGACGCCCAGAAGCTTGAGGCCCAGGTGCATGGCGGCTGTACCCGAGGACAATGCCAAAGCCGACTTTACATCGATGTATTCGGCCATTTCTTGCTCAAAGGCATCGACATGAGGGCCCAGCGGGGCGATCCAGTTCGAGTCGAAGGCATCTTTCAGGTAATCCATTTCCCTGCCGGTCATGTGGGGCGGGGAGAGATAAATTCGGTGATGGTTTGATTTCCTGAAAGTTTTGCTTTTCATGATTTATCCTTTCTTTCTGATAACCTTTGCTGGTACTCCTGCAACTACCGTGTTTGGCTCAACGTTTTTTATCACAACCGCACCTGCTCCTACCAACGCATTCTCACCTACGTATTCCACTCCGGTAGTGATATTACAGGACATGCCCAGAAATGCATCTTGTCCAATTTCGATGTTTGCACCAATTGCCGAACTAGTCGATGAGAGACAACCGTTATGAAGGACCGAATGATGGGCAATTACAACGTTGGGGCTGATAATACAGTCATTACCGATACAAACACTCGTCCAAACCACGACATGCGGCTGAATATAAACACCTTCTCCTATTCGCGAGGATTTACTGATAACCGAAGTCGGATGAATGAGTGTAGGTGTAACACCACCTTCTGATCTTATTTTCTCCATTAGTTTCCTGCGTGTTGGATTATCTCCTATAGCAACCAGAAAATTTTTACCTTGCATATTCGAGTCAAAAATCCTTTGGATTGAACCATTCACTTTTACACCGAGTATTTCCGTTCCTGTCTTTGAAGAGTCATCGTCCAAGATCTCCGTAACCTCATATCCACATTCAATTGCCAGTTCTATCATTGCCGCACAATACGAACCAGCTCCTAATATTACTAGTTTCTTCATAATGACTTCGCCTCTATTCGATTAGGGCTTCTCTTTTTCATTATTATTCCCAAAAAATTCTATAGTCGAGACATATCCTTTCTGAGAAATACCTTCTCTTTTCACGACTTTTATTATTGTCCGCCAGAGAATTTTTAGATCGAAAAAGAGTGAATATGTATCAACATATTGAACATCCATCTTAAAACGATCCTCCCAAGACAAAGAATTCCTTCCATTGACTTGTGCCCAGCCGGTGATGCCTGGTTTGACCTCCAAACGTCTTGCCTGTTCTGGTGTGTAGCGCTTTATGTATCGCACATGGAGCGGCCTCGGTCCGACCAGACTCATTTCCCCTTTGAGGACATTGTACAACTCGGGGAGTTCGTCGATGCTTGTGCTTCTGAGCAAGGCCCCGAATTTCGTGAGACGCTTTTTGTCGGAGAGGAGGTTGCCCTTTTCGTCCCGTTCATCGGTCATAATGTTAAATGACATTACGTACAAGCAAAAAGGCTTCAGCTGCTTGCAAGTTCACGGTAGCCCCTCTATGCCTTGCAAGGGCCTCGATCCCTTCAACAGACCTTTCATTGGGCCATTCCTGGATCTGCAAACTGAATTTCTTGAAGGCTGCGATTTTCTTTTCCAGAAACCCTTCGATGGACAAGTACATGTTCGGACGAAAGTATGGTTCTGAAAAGGGCGCGTTCCAGTTGGTTTCGGAAAGAGTCTCGTAACAGGCAACCGTTTTGGGAAATTTTTTGTGGTTCGGGCGCACCACCACGAGGCCTGATTCAAAGACTTCCTTGTGGTCATTGTGAATATCCCCGGGAAAAGGCAAGAACACCACGTCGGGCTGCAATGAGCCAAAGACATCGCGAATAGCCTGGTTCAGATCGGCATGGGGCACCCGGTCAAGTCCCGCCGCGGGGAAGTCCAGGAAGCGCGTTTCTTTCACACCCAGTATCTCGTGAGCCGCCTGGGCATCGCTACGGTTGCGCCTGGTTAGTTCTTCGTCACAGCCCCTGGTTATTATGAGGACGTGTAAATCCACACCTTCTGAAGAAAGGCGCGCAATGGTCCCACCTACCCCGAGAACCTCGTCGTCAGGGTGAGGGGCAACTACGACGGCTGTCTTGCATTTATCGAACATCGCCATGTCCTCCAAAGCGCTCATGAAGTCTTATGCTGGCAAGTTCCAGAATTTCCTCTTCGCCGCGAAAGGTTATTTCTTTGAGCAGAATGTGGTTTCCGTCCCCGCATTGTACGAGGGGGAGACCATCGTGGAAAGCCTGCACCTGTCCCGGGAAACCCCAATATCTTCCCCTGAAACCTTCCTCAAGGTCTGCGGACCAGATCGTCGCCTGTTGTCGCCGGAAGCCGGAAAATGCGCCGGGATAGGGTCTTCCGGAAGCCCTGACCAGGGTCCAGACTTCACGAGCCGGGCGGGACCAGTCGATCCGGCCGTCATCAGGCGTCCTTTTCGCACACCAGGTCGCCTGGGTGTGATCCTGCACTTTGCCGGGTGTCTTCGGTGTCGTCGAGCGAGTCAAATCGGGCAGAGATTCGAGAATCATCTGCTCCAGGGCATTCCTGTGCTTTTTCATCAAGGAAGACACGGTTTCGTCCCCTGCAACCGGGAAGACCTTCTGCCGTAGGATAGGCCCGGTGTCCGCCCCATATTCGAGCCAAAACAGCGTCGATCCTGTCTCTGAAAGCCCCTGAATGATGGTCCATGCGATAACCCCTCGACCCCTGTTTTGCGGAAGCTTCGAAGGGTGGAACCCAACGGCGCCAAGCCCTGGAACATCGAGCAGGGGCTGTTTTACCAACTGTGAAAGGCCTACAACCCATAGTACATCAGGATGGAAACCCTGGACAGCGGTGACAACATCCGAGTCGTTGACGTTGCGGAATCTCTTTATGGGTATTCCGGATTTTTCGCAAAGAGGCTGAAGGTCCACGTAGTCCGAATTCCTGTGAGCTATGTCCTCGGTAACGGTAAAGACGGCTGCAGGAGGCATACAGGCTTTCTGCAGCGTCTTCAGCGTTACGAGCGTGCTACCTACTGCCCCTATTACAACACTGCGCATATTCAAAAGCCTCCGTAATGTGCGGTTCGTTCCTTTTTTCGCCAAAAAAAACGACGCAAAGGGTCAAAAAGATGATCTTTATGTCCAGAAAAAGGTTTGCGTGATCAACGTACCACAAGTCCAGCGCTTCCTTTTCCTGGATGCTCAGCTGGGTATTGCCGTTGATCTGGGACCAGCCCGTAAGGCCGGGCCTCATTTCGAAACGGCGTTTTCCGTAATCGGACAGCATGTCCAGGGATGACATCAAAAGGGGTCTTGGTCCGACTATGCTCAGGTCCCCCATGAGTATCCAGAGCATTTCAGGGGTTTCATCGATTCTGGTTTTGCGAAGGAAGGCCCCGAATTTCGTGAGACGTTTCTCGTCGGGCAGGAGGTTGCCCTTTTTGTCCCGTTCATCGGTCATGGTCCGGAACTTGTAGATCGTAAAGGGCCTGCCCTTGTAGCCTGCGCGTTCCTGTTTGAAGATGACCGGGCTGCCGAGCTTCTTTTTCACCAAGATGGCCACCACGAGGAGCAGGGGCGACAGCACGACAAGTCCGGCAAGAGCGCCGGATATGTCCATGAGGCGCTTTATGAAGGGGTAGAAACTGCCCCCCTTCATGAAACACCACCCTTTTCGGACACTGCTTCATGGTCCGGCACAAGGTGCTCCATCCTGAAGGCGGGCACCATGTACTTGATGGTGCCGAAGATCTCGTCCCTGTCGTCGCGACGTGCGGCGTCGAGGAGGTGTTCCATCTTTTCGTCGAAGGCTTTGTCTATCTCCTTCTGGTTGGCGATGTATATCTTGTTGTGGGACGTGGTGGAGGTGCCCTCCTCGGCGGTGAGGATTTCCTCGAAGAGTTTCTCGCCGGGCCTGAGGCCTGTGTAGATGATTTCTATATCCTCGTGGGGCTGGAAGCCCGAAAGCTGGATAAGGTCCTCGGCCAGGTCCTTTATGTATACGGGCTTGCCCATGTCGAGCACGTAAACCGTGCCGTTTTGGGGCATGGCGGCGGCCTGGAGGACGAGCCGGGCAGCCTCGGGGATGGTCATGAAGTAGCGTTTCATGTCGGGGTGGGTGAGGGTGACGGGACCTCCTGCGGCGATCTGGCGCTTGAAGACGGGGATGACGCTGCCCCGGCTTCCAAGCACGTTGCCGAAGCGGACGGAGACGAAGTGCTGGCCTTCCGCAGCCCTGGCGGCGCAGCGGCGGACGATCATTTCGGCGATGCGCTTTGAGGCCCCCATGATGGATGTAGGGTTGACGGCCTTGTCGGTGGAGATGTTGACGAAGTGCTCCACGCCCCACTCGAGGGCCAGTTCTGCCACGTTGCGGGTGCCGCCCACGTTCTTGAGGATGGCCTGGTCGGCGTTGTCCTCCATGAGGGGAACATGCTTGTGGGCCGCGGCGTGAAAGACCACCTGGGGGCGGTACCGTCTGAAGAGGCGCTCTATCCTGGGGCGATCCCTGACGTCGGCGATGATGAGCTTGTGGTCCAGTTCGGGGTGGCGTTCTTTGAGCTCAAGCTGGAGCTCGAAGAGGCTGTTTTCGCCCCGGCCCAGCAGGAGGACGTCCCTGGGGGAAAAGCGGGCCATCTGGCGGACGATCTCGGATCCGATGGACCCGCCCGCCCCGGTGACGAAAATGCGCTTGCCCTGCAGGTAGCCCGAGATGGCGCTCATGTCGAGGTGCACCTGTTCGCGGCCCAGAAGGTCGGCCAGGTCCACCTCGCGGATCTGGGAGATGGAGACGGCCCCGGAAAGAACCTCGTAAACCCCCGGGACGATGCGGTACTGCACATGGGCCTCCCGGGCCAGGTCGACGATGCGCCGGATGAGCTGACCGGGTGCGGAGGGGATGGCGATGAGGATTTCCTCCACGTTCTGGTGCCGCACTTCCTGCGGAAGAGCAGCAATGGGGCCAAAGACCCTGGAGCCTGCGATGCGCATGTGATGCTTGCTCGGGTCGTCGTCGAGAAAGCCAACGGGCCTGAGACCCGCCTCGGGGTGGCGGAGCATCTCCCGGGCGATGAGGGCGCCCGCCTCCCCGGCCCCGACGATGAGGACGCGCTTGGGTTTGATCCACCTCTGGGCCGATGAGAGGGCGTGCTTCTGACACCAGACGCGGAAGGCGGCCCTGGAGCCTCCGAGGGCGAGGGCGGCCAGCGCCGTGTTGATGATGGGCACGCTTCGGGGGATGTTGCAGAAATCCCCCGCCAGAAAGCAAAAGCCCGAGGCCATGAAGCCGAAAAAGGCCAAAGCCTTCAGCAGGGCAATGAGGTCAGGAATGCCCGTGGTACGCCAGACCCTCAGGGGGAGCTTCCAAATGAGCTCCGCCGTCAGGAGGGAGACGGTGGAGATTGCGAGGTATGACGGAATTTCAAGGGCGTAGTCAACGGAGCGGAGCTCCAGGCGCAATACAAAGGCCAGGATCGCGCAGAGGACGCTCCCGAGAAGGATGTCGGCAAGCAGCTTGAGGGCGAAGTTTTTCTGGAAGGCACTCATGCAAACATTCCTTTCCCGGACCTGATCATGGCGGGAAACCAATAGGGCATGGCGTCAATTGTGAAAATTAAAACTTTAAGGAGTTCGAAGCGCTGTCGTATTTCCCGCAAGAGGAAACCCCATTTTCGGTTCATTTTCCGAGGAAATTCACTTTTTCACAGGGATTGCCTATTGAATTTTACTGATAATCGGAGAGACTTACAAGCTTTTTGTAAATCCCGTATTTAATTTTTTGCGCAAAAGTCTTTGGTGGGTGTCCCTTTTTCAGCCTTTCAGCCAATCGATGACGCCTTCGATGCCCTCTTCAAGGGTCACCCGGGGCTTGAACCCCAGAAGGTTTGCGGCCTTGGAGATATCAAGCCGGCTTTCGTTGAGCTCGCCCGGCCGGGCGTCGCCGTGGAGGGGGTCTTTGGGCCCTCCTGTGGCCCGGGCAAGGAGGCGGTGCAGGTCGTTGACCGAAGTAGAGGTTCCGGTGCCGATGTTGAAGGCCCCGTCGTCGGGAATGCTGCAGGGTTCTGCATTACGCGTGAGGTGCTCGATGGCCAGAAGGTTCGCCGCCGCCACGTCTTTGACGTTGACGTAGTCGCGGACCTGCTGGCCCGTGCCGAAGATGGTCGGCTTCTGCCCTGCCAGAAGCTTTTCGGCAAAGATGGAGACAACGCCTGCCTCTCCGCGGGGGTCCTGCCTGGGGCCGTAGACGTTTCCGTACCTGAGGGCCACCGTGGGGAGGCCGTAGGTTTTGCCGTAGACATAGAGGTACTGCTCCACCGCCGCCTTGGCGGCCCCGTAGGGGCTGATGGGTGCCTTGGGGGATTCCTCCCTGGCTGCGACGGGGGTTTCGCCGTAGATGGCGCCTCCCGTGGAGGCGAAGATAAAGCCCTTGACATTGTGCCTGGCGGCCGCCTTGAGGAGGACGATGGACCCAACCACGTTGACCTGAGCGTCATGGGCGGGGTCTTCCACGGATTTGCGGATGTCGATCTGGGCGGCGTGATGGTCGATAATATCGGGCCTGAAATCGTCCAGGATTTTGTTGATTGAAGGCTCGTGGCGGATGTCACACCGCTCGAAGGCCGCCTTCGGGTTGATGTTTTCCTCCCTGCCGGTGGAGAGGTCGTCGATGATGAGGACTTCATGGCCCTCGCCGACGAGGGCGTCTACGATATGGGAGCCGATGAACCCGGCCCCGCCGGTTACGGCGATTTTCATAATTTCACGTCCTTCGGGAAAATTTTCGCATGCAAAAACATCTTAGCACACTCCGGTTTTCGAAACATCGGGGTTTGTTTTTTCAGGCCCTCGATGAAGCAGGAGCTCGCAAGAGGAGTGGGCGCTGAGGATACTCTTTGGTCTCGATTGACGAGTCTGCCGGAAAACCATGGGGTCGGCAGAAAAATCACTAAATCGTAAATATGACCCCCTGTTGTTTCATCTTGGGGGTGACATTTTCCCTGTCCGGTCACACTGGGCGTCAAAAAAGGACAAAATTCTTTTTGTCGAAGATGACGGGAAGATCTATATCCTCAACTTTTCAATGGAAGCCCTCAGGGAGGCGCAGGCTGCTTTTACCGGAGAGGCTGCACGTGCCGGGCTTAAAGACGAAGATGATGTTGTTTCCATGATGAAGGAAGTACGTTGCGAGAGAACGGGAAAGTAAACTATGAGGGTGCTGCTCGCCACCAATGTGCTCGACAAAAGAAAAAGTCATTGACAGTCTTCTGACCAAGATGAGTTGCGATTTTGTTTACACACCCGAGGAAATGGACTATTCGCTTTTCTTCATCCGTGACAAGAAAGATTATCCGGTCCTGTATACGGCAATTATAGAAGGTGTCGACGTTCTTATTACCGGGGACAAGGATTTTGGCTCAATTGAAATCGAAAAACCGGATGTCATAACTCCCGCCCAGTTCCTGGAGAAATATCTTTAACTGAAGAACATCTTCCCGAATCTCGCAAAACCCCAGGGTTGCGGCAGAAAAATCAGTCAATCGAAGATCCGACCCCAAGGGTTCCCTCTTTATGGTCACGAGCTGATGTGTACACCTGCGGGAAAGTGGATGAAAAATTACTGCGGGAAACTGGTTGTCCCTTGACACCCTTTCAGCCGAGTGACGACGCTGCGGATTCCCGTTTTGAGACCGACCCCTGATTGTTTCATGTATCTTGGCATGGCGCCGCTGGAAAACGGTTCCGGCAGCTACCAAGGGGCGAAGACGGACCGCCAGGTGAACCGGCGTGCCCGCATGGCCATGATGACGGCGACGATGCACCATATACCCCAGTTTGAGAGTCGAGGTCGTACTATGAGAGGAAACGGAACTGTTGTAAAAGGCAAAAAGTAAAGACCTGACCCCTCCTGGTTTGACACGTTTTATCCTTCCTTTTGGTTCCGTCGCAGCCTGGCGGCCAGGGCATGGGCCGAGAGGCCCTCGTTTTGCGCCATGGTTTCCGCAACGGGGGAAAGATATTCCGCCCCTTCGGGCGCCACCTTCTGGACCGTGCAGGTTTTCAAAAAGGTCCCGACCCAAAGCCCCCCGGTGTACCTGGCCGCTCCCATGGTGGGCAGGGTGTGGTTGGTGCCGGCAACGTAGTCGCCAAAGACCTCCGCCGATCCGGAGCCGAGAAAGAGGGATCCGTAGTTTCTCAGGTCTGCAACAAGAGACTCGGGGTTCCTTGTATTGACCTCGAGGTGCTCCGGCGCGGTTTTGTTGGAATAATCCACCGCCTCCTCCAGGGAACCTGCGACGAGGATTTCGCCTCGGGAATCCCAGGACACGCGAGCCGTGTCGGCCGTGTCGATACCGTCAAGGAGGCGCTCCACCTCGCCTTCGACCCGGGCCGCCAGTTTTTCGCTGGTGGTCACCAGGATGCCCCGTGCCTCGGGGTCATGTTCCGACTGGGCCAGAAGGTCCGCTGCAACGATTTCCGGATCGGCCGTTTCGTCGGCGATAATGAGGACCTCGCTCGGTCCGGCCACGAAGTCGATGCCAACCCTGCCGTAGACCTGCCGCTTTGCCTCGGTGACGTAGGCGTTCCCGGGGCCCACGATGAGGCTCACGGGGGCGATCTTTTCCGTCCCGAAGGCGGCAGCGGCTATGGCCTGGGCTCCGCCTACGGCATAAATCTCGTTGACTCCGGCGATGTCCAGGGCGACCAGCGTCGCCGCATGGGGGAGTTCGGTGCCTTTTACCACGGGCGTGCAGGCACAGATCCGCCCCACACCGGCAACCCTGGCGGGGACCGCGAGCATCAATGCCGTGGAAAAGAGGGGGTACCTCCCGCCGGGCACGTAGCAGCAGCAGGAATCGACGGGGATGATCCGGTGCCCCAGGAAAACCCCGGGCCGAAGCTCCTCAGGCGGAAGGTCCCGGATCGTTTGCCTCTGCAACTGCGCGAATTCCCCGATGTTGCCGGCCGCCGTCTTCATTGCCTCAAGAAGACCTTCAGGGACCTTGCGGTACGCATCGGCGATTTCGTCTGGGGAAACCCGGAAAGAGACCCTGTTGTTGCGGCTGAATTTGCGTTCATATTCCGCGAGCGCCACATCTTTCCTCAGCACAATGTCGCTGATGATCCCGGCGACTCTTCGAGAAACATCCTGGGCCGGAAACACGGAACCTTCAACGCTTGAGGATTGCGGGGCCCTGTAAATTTTCATGCGAACCACTCCTGTCAAAGATGAAATATGCCTATCCTTCCACAAACAGGGGGTTTCGTCCATTTTCCCAAAAAGCCGGCAGGACAAAAAAGAGGGGGCGCACAACTTTACTGCGCGCCCCCTGTGTTGCGGAGTCAGACCGGGTGGCAAAAATCCTAAAAGTAAAGACTTGACCCCAACCGGTTGTTTTCTAGAACTCCCACTCGAAGCGGAGCCAGCCGCCGTGGCTGGTGCCGTGGTCCCCGAAGCGGCCGCTGTAGTTGAGTGAGATGTCCAGGTTGTTCACGTTGTAGATCGTCACGCCAAGGTCCGCCAGGAAATAGTCGTCGCCGAGCTCCTCGGTGTACCATTTCGTCTCGCCGCCCCAGCTCCGGTCGATGGTGATGTCCTCGCCCGAGAGGATCTTCACCCAGGCCAGGCGAAGCTGCGGCACGAACCGCGTCCCGCCGTCCGAGTCGTAACGGCCCTTCATCCGCACGCCGAGCATTCCTTCCACCACGGTGGTGTCGAAATCCCCGTAGGTGAAGCCGTTGGTCTCGGCGTAGCCATCACGGTTGAAGTACCCGATGTTGACCCCCACCTCGGGGATGACCTCCCAGTTGGAGCCCTTGCCGATCTCGCTGGCCACGTACCCGGCACGGATGTCGTTGGTCACGGCCCAGCTGTCAAAGTTCCCCCTGGCGTCGTCTCCAACCTGCCTCCGGTAGGTCTCGTGGTCCGTGGACCGGTAGGTCAGGGCGTCCGAGAGGATCCAGTTGCCCCACCGCTTGCTGATGTACCCACCGATGTGCCAGGTGTCCTGCTGCTCCCAGTCGCCTGCCGCAGGCGGCACGTGGGTGATGTCGATCTCACGCTCGGTGTACCCGGCGTAGAGGCCCCAGGTGGTCTCTGCGTCGACTTTCCGGTCGAAGCCGAAGCTGATGCCTTTCGTGTCGGCGTCAAAGCCCGCGGGACTCGTCGCCGGGTCGCGCTCGGTCCGGCTCGCCAGAAGCTGGCCGTGGACCACCGTCTCGCCCGGTTCAAGGTCTTGTTGCTTGTCGGCGACATCCTGCAGGTGGTTCGACATGACCCACCGAAGCATGGACCAGTCGTCAATGGCGGCCACAAGGCCAAGGGCCGCTTCGCTGAAGCTGTAGCCCACCATGCCCCGATAGTAGTCGCGCCCTCCCTCGGGCAGCCACTGTGGCGTGTAGGGGTCCCACCAGGGGTCGGTGTTCTCGAAGGCCACACTGGCAAAGTCGCCCGTGTGGGCACCGGCGTCGATGTAGGTGTACACGCCGGGAAGGGGCGCTTCCGCAAGGTCGATGGTAATCCCGCCGTCCACGGCCGCGTCATCAGAGACAACAAGCGGCGTGGTTTCGTCAGCGTACATGTAGAGCATGGCGTCAGCGCTCTGGGTGTAGGTCTCGGTCACGAACTGGGTCCCCTGGTCGATCTCGAGGGTGCCTGCCAGGTTGTAGGTGTCGCCGGCGTAGCTTTGCTCCTCGAGGAGCATGGTCCCCGTCCCCCGCTTGGTGAAGGTGCCGAAGCCCTGGACCACCGCCGCCAGGTCCTCGCTCATGTAGACGTCAAGGCTCGACCCGTCGTCGCCCGCCAGGGTGTGGGACCACACAAGGCGCGTGCCGTCCAGAAGGAGCACGTCGCCGTTTTGGGCCGTGACAGCGTTGCCGTTTTCGCTCCCCAGGATACCGGCGTTGGTGAAGTCGCTGCTGTTGACGTAGGCCGCGTCGGCGCCCGCCCCGGTGACGTAGATGTCGCCTGAGTTGATGCCCGTGGAGCCGTCGCCCAGGTACATGCCGTCGGCATAGTCACCTGAAGTGAGGATCAATCCATCATTGACGGCCGAAGAATCCGTCCAGGCCACCATGCCGTAGGCATAATCGCCGCTGGTCATGATCGAACCCGTGTTGTCGGCACTGGAACCGTCATAGGCATACATGCCGTAAGCCCTGTAGCCTTCGGTATCGATGAGGCCCGTGTTCGTCGCCGTAGATCCGGCCTTCCCATACATGCCGTGAGCATAATCGCCAGATGTGACGATCTCTCCACTGTTGAGGATGCCCGAACCCGTAGAGGCATCCATGCCATGGGCGTAATCGCCCGAGGTGGTGATGAGGTTGTAGTTGTAGGCCTGGGAATCCTGTGAGGCCACCATGCCGTGAGACCCGTCACCGAGGGTGAGGATGGTCCCGTAATTGTCGGCACTGGAGGCGTTCACCGCGTACATCCCGTAGGCATCGTCGCCGTGGGTGATGATGCTCCCGCTGTTGTAGGCGTAGGAGTCGCCGGACGCCACCATGCCGTGGGAACCGGCGCCCCAGGTCTCGATGGTCTCTTCCAGGATGTTGTGCACATCGGAGCTGTGCATGGCCAGCATGCCATAAGCATTGTTTCCGTAGGTGGTGATGTCGTAGTAGTTCCAGGCGCTTGAGTCACCGGAGGCGACCATGCCGTGGGACCCGGCGCCGAGAGTGACGATGGTCCCGTAGTTTTCCGCACCTGAACCCGTCAGGGCGTACATCCCGTAGGCGTTGTCGCCGGAGGTTATTATCGTGCCGCTGCTGCCGGCGTAAGCATTGTTGGCGGCCATCATGCCGTGGGAGGCATCTCCGCTGGTGGCGATGTCCCCGTAAGAATTGATGGCCTCAGAGGAATCACCGGAGGCGACCATGCCATGGGAACCCTCTCCCAAGGTTTCAATGATTCCTTCATCGTTGACGGCCAAGGCTCCTCCATGGGCGTACATGCCCCAGGCGTTGTCGCCTTGCGTTTCAATGAACCCGCCTACGTTCCAGGCCTCTGACAGGTCGCCCGAGGCCACCATGCCGTGGGAGCCGGCGCCCCAGGTCATGATCGTTGCAACAGCATCATCGGACAGTGAAACATTGGCCACGCCGGACTCGTCTTCGGCCATCATTCCGTAGGCGTTGTCGCCGGAGGTAAAGATGGCCCCGTAGTTGACGGCGCCCCAGGAATCGCCCGTGGCGTACATCCCGTAGGCGTCATCGCTGCTGGTTTCGATCAAACCGTGGTTATAGGCAAGACCGTCGTCGGAGGCCACCATGCCGTGGCTCCCATAACCGTAGGTGATGATGTCTCCGTAGTTGTCTGCGCTGGAGGCCTGTTGGGCGTACATCCCGTAGGAACCATCGCCGTAGGTGGTGATCCCGCCGTCGTTGCGGACGTAGGAGTACTCCTGGGCGACCATACCATGGCTTCCGTCACCGAAGGTCTGGATGGACGCCAGGTCGTTGTAGGCTTCGGAATGGTTGAAGGCATACATGCCCCAGGCCGCGTCGCCGGAGGTCACGATCGACCCGAGGAGATAGTTGACCGCTTCCGAGTCGCCAGAGGCCACCATGCCATGGGAATCGGTGCCGGATGTTTCTATGGTGCCGCCTATATTGACTGCATAGGATTGATTTTCGGCCAGCATGCCGTAGGCGCCGTCGCCGTGGGTGATGATGCTGCCCGTGTTTTCGGCGTAGGAGTAGTTGGAGGCCACCATGCCGTGGGAACCGGTGCCCCAGGTCTCGATGGTGTCGGCGCCGTAGTTGTAGATTTCCGATGTGTCAAAGGCCAGCATCCCGTAGGCGTTCGGACCCCAGGTGGTGATGTCGCCGGTGTTCTCTGCCACCGACTCGTCAGATGCGGCCATGCCGTGGGCTCCTGCTCCCCAGGTTTCGATGATCCCGCTGTTGTCGGCTGAAGAGTTATGGTCCGCCTTCATGCCGATGGCATTGTCTCCGGAGGTCATGATGCTTCCGGCGTTCACGATGAGGGAGTCAGATGCAGCAGCCATTCCGTGGGCATCATCGCTGTGGGTAACAATATCGCCGGAATTCACGGCCGTCGAGCCATAAATGGCCACCATCCCGTGGGAGTTTACGCCCCAGGTTTCGATGGAGCCGGTGTTCTCCAGGCTGGAACTGTCGTTCGCCGTCATTCCCGAGGCCCAGTAGCCGAAGGTCTCGATGGTCCCGGTGTTGACCGCCGTGGAAGTTCCAGTGCTGTACAAGTTGGTGGCGTACATGCCGGCGGCGTAATCCCCCGATGTCACGATGGCCCCGCTGTTGAAGGCTGAGGAATTGGTGGCGGCCATCATGCCGTAGGCGGATTCCCCGTAGGTGAAGATGTCGCCCGAGTTGACCGCCGTGGAGCCATCGTAGGCGTACATCCCGAGGGAATCGTCTCCGGAGGTCGTGATCGTGCCGCTGCTGTAGATTCCGGAGTTGGTCAGGGCGTACATTCCATAGGCGTCTGTGCTTGCCGTTGCGATGTCCCCGGTATTGGTGGCCGTGGAACCCATCCAGGCCAGCATTCCGTAGGCGTCCGGGCCCCAGGTCTCGATGGTGCCGGCGTTGTCGGCGCTGGACCCGTCCACGGCCGCCATTCCGTAGGCGCCGGCCCCGTAAGTCTCGATGCTGCCGTCGTTGAGGGCGTAGGAGCCGGACTGGGCCGCCATCCCTATGGCATAATCGCCCGATGTGGTTATGTCACCGCTGCTGATGATTCCGGAGTTCGCCACCGCATACATCCCGTAGGCGCCGTCACCGCTGGTGGCGATGCTTCCCGAGTTCCCGGCATAGGCGTCGTCTGAAGCCACCATGCCGTGGGATTCATCGCCGGAGGTGGCAATGGTGCCGCTGCTGTGGACCGAAGACCCGCTCCCGAGGGCGTACATCCCGTAGGCGTCGTCACTTGTCGTTGAAATGCCACCGCTGTTGGCCGCCGTGGAGTCGATCCAGGCAAGCATCCCATGTGCGCCGGCCCCATAGGTCTCAATGGTGCCGGCGTTGTCGGCGCTGGACCCGGAGACGGCGGCCATTCCGTAGGCGTTGGCCCCGTGGGTCGTGATCGTTCCGTTGTTATAGGCAACAGAGCCGATGTTGGCCACCATACCGTGGCTCCAGTCGCCGAAGGTCTCGATGGAACCGCTGTTGTCGGCGGAGGAATTGACCAGGGCGTACATGCCGTAGGCGCTCCCGCCGTGGGTGATGATGCTGCCCGTGTTTTCGGCATAGGAGTCGTCGGAGGCCACCATGCCGTGGGAGCCGTCGCCCCAGGTCTCGATGGTGTCGGCACCGATGTTGTAGATTTCCGAACTGTCGAAGGCCAGCATCCCGTAGGCGTTGGCCCCGTAGGTCGTGATGTCGCCGCTGTTGACACCCGTCGAAAAGTCCCCGGCAACCATCCCGTGGGCATTGTCCCCGGAGGTGACAATGGTCCCGCTGTTGCCGGCGGACGAACCGATCAGGGCATACATCCCGTAGGCGCTGTCACCGCTTGTCAGGATGGTTCCGCTGTTGGAGACAAAGGAGTCGGTGTTGGCAGCCATACCGTAGGCATTGTCGCCGTAAGTCTCGATGAGGCCGCTGTTGTCGGCGCTCGATTCCAGTACGGCCTCCATGCCCAGGGCGCTTGTCCCTTGGGTCGTGATGGTCCCTGTATTGGCAAGGGAAGAGTTGTCGTAGGCATACATCCCGAAGGCCAGGTCGCCGGAGGTGATGACGTCGCCGGAATTCACCGCTGCAGAGCCATCACTGGCCGACATGCCCCGGCCGTTGGTTGTATTGACGGTGCCCGTATTGAGGGCCGTGGAGTTGACCTGGGCGACCATTCCCGAGGCCTGTCCGGTTGTGACGGTGCCCGTGTTGACGATGTCGGACCCCGTGTAGGCATACATGCCCAAGGCGCCAGGGCCACTGGTGGTGATATCGCCGCTGTTCGTCGCAAGGGATCCCGCCCCGGCAACCATGCCATGGGACGTGGCCCCCGAGGTGTCGATGTTCCCATCGACGGTGTTGTGAACCTCCGAATTCGTAAGGGCGCGCATGCCGTAGGCGGAATTCCCCGAGGTTGAAATATTTCCGTAGTTGTCGGCGCTACCGAGGTCAAAGGCGTACATGCCCCAGGAGTTGTATCCATCGGTCGTAATGGTTCCGATGTTTTCGGCATATGAATCGTCTGAAGCCACCATGCCGTGGGAACTCTCGCCCCAGGTGGTGATGGTGCCGCTGTCGTTGACAACGGTGGATCCCGTCTCGGCAAGCATGCCCCAGGCACCGTCGCTGTTGGTGGTGATGGAGCCGTAAGAGTTCCACGCTTCGGAATCATCCGCCGCCATCATGCCGTGGGAACCCGCACCGAAGGTCTCGATGGTACCGGCGTTATCGGCGCTGCTGAGGTTTGTGGCATACATACCGAAAGCGTTGTCGCCCGAGGTGACGATGCTCCCCTGTCCCATCAGGTCATCGTTGCGGACCCTGGAATCGTCGGAAGCCACCATGCCGTGGGAACCTGCACCCAGGGTCGCGACTGTCCCGTAATTGTCGGCGCTTGAGGCCGTCAGGGCATACATGCCGAAGGCGTCATCACCGTTGGTCGTAATGCTCCCGTCGTTGTAGGCATATGAATCATTGGAGGCCACCATCCCGTGGGAGCCGTCACCGTAAGTGGTAACGGACTCCAGGCTGTAGTTGTAGATTTCGGAGCTGGCAAAAGCCAGCATCCCGTAGGCTTCTTCACCCTGGGTCATTATGTTTCCCGCGTTCAAGGCGGAGCTTGAGTTTATGGCGTACATGCCGACGGCGTGGTTTCCCGAAGTCGAAATATTCCCGCTGTTACTTGCCTGAGAATTCGCCGAGGCATACATGCCGTAGGCGGAGGCCCCTTCGGTGGAGACCTCCCCGGAGTTGTCCGCGCTCGCACCGTTGTGGGCATACATACCGATGGAATTTAGCCCCGTCGTCGTGATCTTCCCCGTGTTGGAGGCCATGGACCCGGGATCGGTGGCGTTCATCCCGAAGGATCCCGTCCCGGAGGTGCTCAACGTCCCCTCATTGACGGCTTTCGTACCCAGCCTGGCGTACATCCCGTGGGCCTCGTTGCCGGAAGTCGCGATGGTTCCGCCGACGGCATTGGAAATTTGCGAGCCGTCCTCTCCGAACATCCCATAGGAACGGTACGCAAAGGTCTCGATTGTCCCTGAGTTGTCGGCACTGCTCAGGTGCAAGGCATCCATGCCGTGAGACTCTATACCATAAGTCTCTATGTTGCCGGTGTTCAGTCCATAGGAGTCATCCGAGGCAACCATTCCGTGAGAACCGGTGGCATAGGTTGAGATATCCCCATAGTTGTAAAGGCTTGAGTTTGTCTCGGCAAACATCCCGAAAGCGCCTGCCGCCGTGTCATAGGTGGTGACTTCACCATTGTTTGTGGCTTCCGAAGTATCCAGTGCGGCCATTCCGTGGGACCCGTCCCCGTAGGTCTCGATTTCACCGCTCAGGGAATTGTAAATCTCGGACATGTCAAAGGCCAGCATGCCGTAGGCAGCAGCGCCATCGGTCCGGATATCGCCGGTATTCTGGGCATAGGAATCATCGGAGGCCACGACTCCGTGGGACCCCGTTCCCGTGGTGTACACCCTCCCAGCGTTGTCGGCGCTCGAGGCCGTCTCCGCGTACACGCCGAAGGCACCTTCTCCGGTGGTGGTGACAGAGGCGGGAAAGGCGTTGAACAGTTCGTATGTGGGGCTCCAGATGCCGTGTTCTGCGTCTCCCGAGGTAATGATGGTGCCGTAATTGCTTGAGTCCCCGCTCGTCAAGGTATCATAGAGAACCCCGTAGTTATCCGTTGCAAGCACCTTGCCTGAAAAAAGAAGCGGGATTATTAAAATGGAAAGGATGAAAGCCCTCAGAATTTGTGAACCTTTCGTGCTCATCTCGACTCCCCCTTGGGTGGATACAGGCTGGTCAAACTCCAGGGTCTCTGTCCCCGCCGAACTCTCACGGCTCGAAAGCTTCCTGCAAAAAGAGCAAAGGCCCATTTTTTCAAACAAAAAAGACCATTTCCCGAGGTTTTTGTGCATCCGGCCCGGGAAACGGGGAAACCTCCGTTTTTTGTATTGCCTTCCCATGCATTATAATGTAACCTTCTTTTTAAATGCAAGCTTCGCTAAAGCAACAAATTGGTATCATCCGGTTTCGATAAAGACAATAAGCCAGCCAAAAAGAATGCTTTTCTCGAAAATTCCCCCCTATAAAAGAGATGTTTTGGTGGCAAGGTATTACAGGAAAGTTACACAAAGTGCATGCTTATTTGCTTTATTAAGCTTGTTTTCTACGCGTCATATTCTAAAACCCCAGCACTTCTTCGTTTCTTCTATCCCCCCGTGAGAAACAGTGGTGAAAGCTCAGGCTTTCCTGAGAATGAGGAAGAGACTGGAGTCGTCCACTTCCTTCACGATCCAGGCGCAGCCGGAGGCACGGCCCAGTCCTTCCAGCTCCCCCGGCGAGAATGTCGTGGCCGTGAAGCCGTCCTTGCAAACGATGCGGCCGTCTTTGGTCTTTTCCATGTCGATCTCGCCCAGAAGGCCTTTTCGGGCCTGCTCCTGGAACCACTTGAGGCGGTGCTCCCAGAAGCGCCCGCTGTAGGTACTGAAGTAGGCCCTGCCTCCGGGGGCAAGGGCTTTGACGCTTCGGCCGACGAGGTTTTGCGGATCGCCCTTTATTGCTGACAGGCCGTTTTGAAGGCAGCAGACGACGTCGAATTCGCCTTCGAATTCCATCCCGTGGGCATCCATGACGAGGAGGCGGCAGTTGGGGGCATCTTGAAGGTAATCTTTTCCGAAACGGACGTTGTCTTCCGAAATGTCGATTCCCGTAACCGATCGGGCGAAAGGGGCCAGGCGCTTGATGATGCGGCCGTAACCGGCGCCAATTTCAAGGACCTTTTCTGACCCGTCAAGGGTCCTGGCGACGAACTCGATCTCGGCTTCCAGGTATTGCCGCACCCTCGGGATATCCGTTTCGTATACCTGTTGGAGCTTTCCGGCGTTGAGCTTCCCGGCATAATAATTTTCCACCATCGTCACCTCCTCAATGAAAAACCGGCACTGCCTGCTTTCGGGAGTAGATTTTCACCTGCAGATTTCATAAGATTCCCTTTCGGGGAAGGGGCGCTCCGGAAACCTGGTGCAAGCCCTGTCGATCCCGGGTCCGCGCCTCCTCTGGGACCTTTCCTTTGAAAAGTTTGCCTGATCTTCCACAGGATGACGCATATCGCCGTGAATGCCTGGACGGCGGCCGGGTAAAAAACGGCCGGGGACCTTCACGGGACAAAGCCAGCCCGAGGCACGGCCTCGCCGCGGGTGATCCATGTCCAGGGGCGGAGCCTGGAGGCATAGAACCTGTCCAGGACGGGGCACTCGAATCCCGCCCTTCCAATGAGCTCCACCACGTCCCTGTCGAGATGGCACCCGCCGGAAACTCTCTTCCACCAGGGGGTCAAGAGATCCTGCCAGCGGCTGATGGAACCATGGGGAGACCGGCCGTGCTCGCAAAAAAGCAGACGGCCCCCGGGGGTGAGGACGCGACGCATTTCCCGCAGCGCCTCCAGGGGATCAGAAACGGAACAAAGGGTAAAAGTCAGAAGGACTGTATCGAAGCTCCTGCTTTTGAAGGGCATCGTTTCGGCGACGGCGTCGACAAGGCTGACGTCGAGGCCAGATTCCAGAATGCGGCGCCGTCCTATGCGACGCATGGGCTCCGACGGTTCGAGCCCGATGACCTCGGTGACTTTGGACGCATCGTAGAAAGGAAGGTTCCTCCCCGAGCCAAACCCCACCTCGAGCACCCGCCCCCGGGCCTTCGGCACGATGATTTCCCGCTGACGCGCCAGGACCGGGACGCCGGCAGCCATATCAATGAAGTACGGAAGCATGTACCGTTCGTAAAGATCACGGATCACGGCTTTTTCTCCTTTGAGGCCCGCCGGGGCCGATTTTCAGACTCCAGTATATACCGCTGAAAGACCACCGGGAGCCAAAACAACGGGATGGACCCTCGATTTGAGGGTTCAACCGGATTCCGGAGGACTGCCGGGTTGGATACAATCCGTAAATCAAAGATCTGACCCCGAAAGGTTGGGGTTTACTTGGGGCGACGGCTAAGCTTGACGGCACAGAGCTTGCCGCACATGGTGCAGGCTTCCCTGTCCTCCGCGATTTTCGAACGCATGCGGACCAGTTCAGGATCCAGGGCCTCGGCAATAATTGCCTTCCAGTCAAGGCGCTCCCTGGCCCTGGAGATACGCTCGTCCCTTTCGGCCGCGCCCGGGACACCCTTGACCAGGTCCGCCACATGGGCGGCGATGCGGGAGGCCATGACCCCCTGGTACACGTCATGCTCGTCGGGCAGGCCCAGATGTTCCGCCGGAGTGACGTAACACAAAAAGTCCGCCCCCGCTGCCCCGGCAAGGGCTCCGCCGATGGCTCCGGAAATGTGGTCGTACCCGGCGGCAATATCCGTCGGCAGGGGCCCCAGCACGTAGAAGGGTGTTCCCTTCGCCAGCCGCTTTTCGAGTTGAACATGGGACTGGATGTGCTCGAGCGGAACGTGCCCGGGGCCCTCGATCATGACCTGAACACCCCGGTCGCGGGCCCTGTCTGCCAGGCGTGAGAGGACCAGCAGTTCCGCCAGCTGGACGCCGTCGATGGCGTCGGCCGTGGCGCCTGGGCGAAATCCGTCTCCCAGGCTCAGTGTGACGTCGTACCTGCGAGCAATATCCAGCAAATCGTCGAAGTGTTCGAAAAGGGGATTGTCCTTTTTGTTTTTCCTCATCCAGTGAAGGTGAATGGAACCTCCACGGCTCACGCAGGGCATAATGCGGCCCGAGGTTTCGAGAGCCTCTGCCGATTCCCTGTTGACGCCACAGTGGACGGTTATGTAGTCAACGCCGCCGCGACACTGGGCCTCGATGGAATCGAAAAGCCTCTCTTCGGTCATGTTTTCCAGCGCCTCGCCCTTGCGAACCATTTCGGTGGCGACGGAATAAACAGGGACGGTCCCCACCATGACGGGCGAGTTTTCAAGAAAGAACGCCCGGGCCTTTGCGAGATCCCCGCCGGTGGAAAGATCCATGATGGAATCGGCCCCGGCCTTTTTTGCGGCGTCGAGCTTGCGCCCTTCAAAGGCGAGGTCGGCACACTCGTCGCTGGTTCCGAGGTTGGCGTTGACTTTTGTCGAAAGCCCCCTGCCGATGGCCTTTATCAATGGAAATTCGCGCCCGCTGTTTTTGGGGATGACGACAAGGCCCTTTGCCACAAGGTCCCGCAGCCTGTCAGGATCCATGCCTTCGGTTTCCGCGGCCTTTTTTATCTCACCGGTCACAATGCCTGCTTTCGCCTGTTCGAGCCTGGTTTGTCTCATGGGTTTCCCTCCTTGAGATTTTCCCGACGGAGAGAAACTTCCGAGACAAGGGGAGAAAAACAAAAACGGCCGCGATCACGCGGCCGGCAGAAGTGAGACTTTCGCCCTCTCTCGTTCGCCATTCCCTCCGCCAGCATGATCTGGATCAGGTTCAAGGGGTACGTTCTCAGCCCGAAAGTCGAGCGCCCCCTGGCGATATAAGGTTTGATCGATTATACCACCCGGTATCCAAAAAGGAACCCGGTAAATTTAATGTTAAACGTCCTGATTGGCGACCCCGCGCCTCTTAAACTTTTTCCTGAGGATTTCCGGCAATTTGATTTACGGATTTTTATGAAGCGCAAACCACGTTCCGGATCGGGACCAATATCTTGATTGATCCGGCCTCCTTGAATCGCGAAAAGGGATATTCCTGTCGGCCTGGGATAAGTCTTCCACCTTCCCGGCAAAAACAGGTACACTTGATCCTGTCATTTCGATCCGGCGATTACACCGACCGCCTGATGCGATCGCGGCGGAGACTGAACTGAAAGGGTGCCCACAAATGTGCAGGATGCTTTTGGCGAACACCGAAGGCGTTGCAGAGCTGGAAAAGGAATTGGAGAAAATCCCCGGCTGCACCAGCCTGGAGGAGTACCTCGCCGCCCTGGAACTCCGGGACGGCGGAAACGGAAACGGCTACGCAGCCTTCCGTGACGGGAAAATGAAGAAACTAGAAAAGGGCGTCGCCCTGAAGACCTCCGATGCCGCCCGGGCCATGCAGGCGAAAGATTACGACTGGTTTCTCTTTCATACCCGGGAAGCCAGCGCGGCTTCGGTTTCCGACGAAAACTGCCACCCTTTTCAGATCACCGGCACCTTCGAAGTCGTAGCGGCCGTCAACGGCAACGAACAGTCCGTCATCCCCATGGCGGCCCTTTTGGGTATCACAGACAGCGAATTCATCCTCCGTATGGCTGGGCAGATGGACATGCCCTTTTTCGAGACCCTGAAGATTTTTGAATCGAACTTCTTTGGCTTTCTTGACGGCAGGCCCTTCGTGAAAAAGGGGAACCGCGACATGCTCCGGTGGGAAAAGGAAGGCGCCATCGTCTTCGCCAGCGACTTCCCCTTCGGAATGAGCGGTCTCGTCAAACCGGAACAAGGCTATGTCTGGTACGATGGTAGAGAAATCTGAAAACCCGGTGGGGTCAAGTCTTTACTTTTAGGATTTTTCTTTTATGGAGATTTGCACGGCAGCCAAAAATACAAAAAACAAAGACCTGACCCCAATAGGTTTGATGTCAAGTGAAGGGGGATGATGCAGATGATTGATCTGTTGAGAAAGCGCCGGAGCATCAGGAAGTTCCAGGATCGGCCGGTGGAGCCCGAGAAAGTGGAGATCCTCAAGGAAGCGGTGCTTCGGGCGCCGACGGCGAGGAACCTCAAGTCCTGGGAGTTCGTCTTCGTCGACGACCCTGCCTTGTTGAAGAAGCTTGCCGGGGTCCGTGGCTCGAGCTCGGCCTTCCTCGAAGGGGCGGCACTGGGGATCGTGGTCTTGGGCAAAGAGGAGACCATAAACGTCTGGATTGAGGACGCCTCGATCGCGGCCTTCACGGCACAGCTGACGGCAACCTCGATCGGCCTGGGATCCTGCTGGGTCCAGATCCGGCTCCGGGACCATTCACCCGATGAGACCGCCGAGGAATACGTCCGGAACCTTCTGGGGATCCCCGAAAGCCACAGGGTGCTCTGCATCCTTGCCGTAGGCTATCCAGCCGAGGAGAAAAAGGCCGTTCCAAAGGGAGACCTCCCTTACGGGAAGATCCACGAGAACAGGTTCTAAATAAAGCAGATCTCCGGCCATGCAGGCTCGGCAGAGGGCCTGCATGGTTTTTTCGAAAACGGGGAGAACGATGCCCATTGAAAAAACAACATGTTGACAAACCAAGACTGAGCCTTGAAAGCCGCATCTTCCTTTTGACCGTCGGAATTTTCCTCGCTGCGCTGTTTGTGGTGGGAATTGTGTCGCGGACCACGCTGATCGACCCCTATGTGAAACAGCTTGGCGAGCGGGCCATGAGCATCGCCCGCTCGGTGGCGCTTATCCCCACCATCGTCGAAAATGTAGGAACCGAGGGCGGTGAAAACATCATCCAGCCCCTTGCTGATGGGATCAGAAAGAAGACCGGGGCCGAATTCGTGGTGGTTATGGACACTGGTAGCGTCCGTTACTCTCACCCCGTTCCCGACCGCATCGGGAAGACCTTCGTGGGAAGCGACGAGGGGCCGGCGCTCGCGGGCAAGGAATACGTCTCCAACTCCATCGGCACCCTTGGCCCCTCGATGCGGGCCTTCACTCCCATTTTCAGGGACGGTGAGGTTGCAGGAGCCGTGTCGGTCGGAATTTTGCTAAAAGACGTCAAAGCCATGCGCTGGAATCTGCTCCGGAACATGGTGATCGCCCTAGCCCTGGGCCTCGCCGTGAGCGCTGCGGGCGCCCGCTGGCTCGCCAAGGGAATCAAGAGGGAAATCAAGGGGCTTGAACCCTGGGAGATCACGAGAGTCCTTATCGAACGTGAGGCCATCCTCAACTCCGTCCGGGAAGGCATTATCGCCGTTGACAAGAACGGATACATCACGCTCCTCAACAATTCCGCCAAAAACCTTCTTGGACTTCGTGAAAACGCCATAGGTCGCCCGATCACCGAGTCCCTTCCGACAGCTCGTTTACCGGAAGTGCTTGCGACGCGAGAGCCTATCATGGACAGGGAAGTCCGCATCGGGCGTTCTCGCTTCATTGCCAACATCATGCCCTTGCAGGAGGACGGCCGCATTGTAGGGGCCATTTCAAGCTTCCGGGACATGACCGAATTTGAGGCCATTGCTGAGGAACTCACTGGTGTCCGGCGGTTCGTGGACGCCCTCAGAGTCAGGACCCATGAATTTCTCAACAAGCTCCATACCATTTCGGGGCTCATCCAGCTGGGAGAAAAAGACCGCGCCGTGACCTTCATCTCGGGGATCGTCACCACCGAACAGGAACTGATGTCTCTCATCACCAGGAGAATCAAGAACGCTTCCGTCGGCGGCCTCCTGCTGGGAAAATCCGGGCGATGCAAGGAGCTCGGCATCAATTTTTCCATCGACCCGAACAGCTGGCTCGGCAACCGGCCGGTTGTGGAGACCAATGCTCTGGTCACGATCATCGGGAACCTGTTGGAAAACTCCATCCAGGCGGTGCTTCCCCTGCAGAAGGAAAAGAGGTCCATTGAATTCGCCATCTTCGAGGAATCGGGAAAGATCATCATTAGTGTCAGGGACTCGGGAACGGGCATAACGAAGGAGGACATGGACCGGATATTCGAAAATGGTTTTACCACAAAAGAAGGCAGCGAGGGTCTGGGACTTGCCCATGTCCGAGAGCTTGTCAACATCTACAACGGGGAGATTTCGGTAGAATCGGAACCTGCGGAATACACGGAATTCGTCATCACTTTACCAGGGGGTGATACTCGACATGAATGATCCGGTACGGGTTTTGGTCGTTGACGACGATCCTACCGTTGTGGAGATTCACTCGAGGTTCGTGCTGTCCATAGACGGTTTCACCCTCGCCGGAAGTTCCACCAACGGCCGTGACGCTCTCACGCTTCTTGAAAAAACTCAGGTTGATCTCGTCATCCTGGACATCTTCATGCCTGAACTGGATGGGTTGGAAACAATCCATGAAATCCGCGGGACCGGCAAAAACGTGGACGTCATCGTTGTTTCGGCCTCCCACGAGGTAGAAACCTTCACGGAAGTCACCAGAGCCGGCGCTTTCGACTATATCGTAAAACCATTCACTTACGAACGATTCAGGGCAGCAATGGAGTCTTACAAGGCCTTCAAAAAAACGGTGACCACCTCCAGAGGTCTCCTGAGCCAGCAGGATATTGACAATATCATGACCAGGCGCCGGAAGGAGACCCGACGATCAGACCTTCCCAAGGGACTTTCCCCCGCCAAGCTGAAACAGATCGTGGAAATTCTCAGGAAAGAGGAAAATCTCCTTTCTGCCGACGAAACCGCCCGTCTTGCCGGAGTTTCAAGGGTCACAGCCCGTCGGTACCTGGAGCACCTTGTGATCTGCGGCGAAGCCGTTATAGAACCTCTTTACAAGGACATTGGAAGACCGGTAAACCGTTATCGGTTGATCAGGTAACTCCCCCTCGCATTGTTCCGGAATTACCGCCATATGTACAAAAATGTTCAAAAATGACCACTATGACCAAATATCTGGCCAAAGCATCACCTTTGGCCTAGGTTTGTATTGAATTCTTTTTTTTCAGATCATTATCAAAACGTCTGGAGGCCCTGTCAATGGCGGATACCCGTGATCACCTTTTCAGGGAAGCC
>NPIE01003483.1_pt2 | contig 32266 bp, 29 predicted proteins | sample 8637661 | NCBI WGS metagenome assembly NPIE01 (sample SAMN07420842, study PRJNA396082) | bioreactor metagenome | isolation source: sample BA12 brine-fed electro-methanogenic bioreactor BA | place: Japan: Kochi | collected 2016-12-09 | reverse complement strand
GATCTGCACATCGGCATGGAGAACTACGGGCGCCTGGACCCGGAGACGGGCCTCAACCAGCGTGTGGTCGATTTCCTGCGTCGCCTCGATGACGTGGTGGACTACGCGCTGGCGCACGAGGCCGACCTGGTCCTCTTCGCCGGGGACGCCTTCCGCACCCGCGACCCCAATCCCACCCACCAGCGGGAGTTCGCCCGGCGGCTGCGCCGGCTCTCCGAGGCGGGCGTGCCCACCGTGCTCCTCGTCGGCAATCACGATATCCCCGTGATGGAGCAGCGGGCCTCCAGCGTCGACATCTTCGACGCGCTGGCAGTGCCCAACGTCGTCGTGGGGCGCGTGCCCGATCTGCTGCGTCTGGAGACTCCGCGTGGGCCCGTGGAGGTGGGGCTGGTGCCCTATCCTGTCCGCCAACGGCTGCTCACCCGCGATCAATATCGCCGCATGAGCCAGGAGGAGCTGGATCGGGCGGTGACGGGCGCGGTGGTGACGTTGCTCGAAGGGCTGGCAGCCCGGCGGGATCCCGTCGTGCCCGGCGTGCTTGCGGCCCACCTCTCTGTTGAGAGTGCCCATTGGGGCTCCGAGCGCAACATCATGGTGGGGCGCGACGTCGCCGTGCCCCTTGCGGCCCTCACGGGCGGCTGGGACTACGTGGCGCTGGGCCATATCCACCAGCACCAGAGCCTCAACGAGGAGCGCCAGCCGCCGGTGGTCTATGCCGGCAGCCTGGAGCGGGTGGACTTCGGCGAGGAGGGACAGCCCAAGGGCTTCTGCTGGGCCGAGGTGGCGCCGGGCCGAGCGGAGTGGCGCTACGTGCGGACGGCGGCCCGTCCCTTCCGTACCCTACGCGTCGACGTGCGAGAGGAGATTCGGCCTCTTGAAACTATCGCGGCAGCCTGCGCCGCTACTGAGCTGACCGAAGCTGTCGTGCGTCTCGTCGTGCAGATGACGCCGGAGCAGGAACCGCAACTGCGCGATGCCGACCTGGCGCCGCTGTTGGCTCCGGCTTTCTTTGCGCAGATCAACCGGGACGTGGAGCGTACGGCTCGGGATCGGCTGGCGGGACTGGAACCGGAGGCGATGACGCCGGAGCATCTGCTGGAGCGCTACCTGCTGGCGAAGGGCAAAACCGAGGAGGAAATTGCGGCCTACCTCGCGCTCTCCCAGGATATCTTCAACGCGGAAACTCCTGACTAGAATTCGGAAAAGTATGAAAATGGTTTATGCGAGCGGGGCTTCCCTTGCTTGACATCTTTGCTATAATGGGTAGTATGTAGGAACCTAGCTTAGGGTGAAGGAGAGAGGTTCTTTTTTATGAAGCCATCTTATGTGGCCCTGGTGTTGGTCTTGTGTTTGACTTTTCTTATTCCGGCGCAGCCCCTGATTGCCAACGAGTCGGAGCCGGAGAATGTTGGCAGTGAACTCCCGACGATTTCTGCCTATTGGCATCCCCGCGTGCGGCAGTGGGAGCCCTTGATTGTGACAGAAGCGCAGCGGCGCGCCCTCGATCCGGATTTCGTCGCCGCGCTGGTGTGGAAGGAATCGCGCGGCTATCAAAATGCGGTCGGTCCCGTAGGTGCGGTGGGGCTGATGCAGGTGATGCCCAAGGAGGCGGGTTTCGACTGGCGCCCCAGCCAGGAGGCGCTCTTCAACCCGGAGACCAACCTCTTCTGGGGCACCCGCACGCTAGCCACGGTGGTAAAACAGGGGCAGGGCGATGTCTTCAACGCCCTGGCGGCTTACAACGGCGGCTGGGAGCAGATTCAGTACCGGGGACCCCGCCTCTTTGCCACGGAGATTCTGCGAGATTACGCCCAGGTCGTGGCCCTGCGCCATAACCTGCGCGCTCAGGATGGGTGGATTGCGATCTTTGCGGTGATCGAGGACGGTGTGCGGGGCCCTATCTGGGTCTCCGACGTCGCCCGCAGTGACGTCTACTTTTACAGCAACGTGAACTGGGTACCGGAAGGGTACCCCCTCATTCCGAGATCGGTCGCCCCCGTAGCCAGGCTGGCGCACTGTGAGGAGGAGCATCTCACCTACGAGGTGGGCGTGTGGCTCTATCTACCCCGCGAGCATCGCTGGGTGACGCCTTGAGGCATCGGCTCGCTCTAGCCCAAAGAAGATGCACTGAGAGGTCGGGGCCCCATCCCGACCTTTTTTGCTCCCCCCTTCTTCTGCCGGGAGTTGACATCTTCCGGCAGGCCACCACCGAGGACGAAACGATATTACGAACGTGTAAACGTGAAGACTTCGACCTTTGACTTTAGACAGTTTTTTAGTGTGCCATGTGCTGGTTTGCATAGTTTCGGGGGAGGTACCGCGCATGCAGCAGCCCTCTGGTAAGGAAGACATGCGAACCCTGCGAGTTACCACAGAAGGGGAGCGCCTCGACCGCTACGTTGCCGCCGAACTGCCGGATCTCTCCCGCACGGCGGTGCAGCGGCTCTTGGAGGCTGGAGAGATCGCCGTCAACGGTCGTCCTGTTACCAAGGCTTCGCATCGTCTACAAGCCGGAGATCTGATCGCCGTGCGGGTGCCGCCGCCGGTGCCCGTAGCGCTTACCGCTGAGGCAATCCCCCTCAACGTGCTCTACGAGGATGCCGACATTCTGGTGGTGAACAAGGAAGCCGGCATGGTCGTCCATCCGGGGGCGGGGAACCCTTCGGGGACGCTGGTCAACGCCGTGCTGGCGCACGCGCCGGATCTGGCGGGGGTGGGGGGCGAGCTGCGACCGGGGATCGTTCACCGCCTAGATAAGGATACCTCCGGCGTGATAGTGATTGCCAAGCACGACCGGGCCCTGCGAGCGTTGCAGCGGCAGTTCAAGCGTCGGGAGGTGGGGAAACGCTATCTTGCCCTCCTCATCGGCGCCCTGCCTCAGGTCGAGGGGCTGATCGATGCCCCGGTGGCGCGCGATCCGGTGGAGCGGAAGCGGATGGCGGTGGTGCGGGAGGGAAAGCCCGCGCGCACTCGTTGGCGCATCCAGCAGCGCTACCGCGACCCCGCCGGGCGGCCCTATACGCTCGTCGAGATCCAGTTGCTCACCGGGCGCACCCACCAGATTCGGGTGCATTTCTCCTGGTTCGGGTATCCGCTCGTGGGGGATCGCCGTTATGGCCCGCGTCGCTGCCCGCTGGCTGCACCGCGACAGTTTCTCCATGCCTGGGAGCTCACCGTGACCCACCCGATCACGGAGCAGGTGATGACTTTTTCCGCGCCGCTCCCCCTCGATCTGCAGGAGATCCTGCGCTCCCTCACTCTGCTAACTGTGGAATAACCGGAATCTGCCCGAGCTGGGGCTATCGCATTTGGAGAACTTTTCCTCTCGGGGTATCTATTGTGCCGCTAGAGCGGCGTTTTCTAGAAACCCCCCTTTATCTCCCAGTCTTTAGGCCGCAGATCTGCAACCGGGAAGCAGACGTGATAGCGCTAGGATAACCGAGGCGGCTCTCAGGGATAGCGCACTTGGCTAGAGGCGCTCACCGTCCCCGTTGCGGGGGCGTCTCGAGCGTACAACTTGAGGACAATGGCTGATTTCATCCAGCCGTCCCCGGAGCCGGGGCAGCGAGCGTTAGACGCGATAGCCCCACTGTCCAACCATTGACTAAACGTCCATTTAGGGTATCCTTTCTTTGTGGATAGAGAGCGTCTGGATAACCTTTTGGTGGAACGGGGACTCATCGAGAGCCGCAGCCTGGCCCAGCGCGTCATCCGGGCGGGAGAGGTGCGGGTCGATGGCAAACTGGTCGATAAGCCGGGCACCCGGGTTCCCGCCGAGGCTCATGTGGAGATCGCAGAACGCCCCCCCTTCGTCAGCCGGGGCGGTGAGAAGCTCGCGGCGGCGCTGGACCGGTTCCCAGTCCGGGTCGCAGGGGTGACCGCGGCCGACGTGGGGGCTTCCACTGGCGGCTTCACCGATTGCCTGCTCCAGGCGGGCGCGGCGAAGGTTTACGCTATCGATGTGGGATACGGTCAGCTGGCGTGGAGCTTGCGGCAGGATCCGCGCGTCGTCGTCATGGAGCGGACCAACGCTCGCTATCTCGAAGCGCTGGACGAGTCCGTCGATCTGGTGGTCTCCGACGTCTCCTTCATCTCGCTGCGGCTGATCTACCAGGCCGCGGTGGGTTGGCTCAAGCCGGGTGGTGGGGAGGTCGTCTCGCTCATCAAGCCCCAGTTCGAAGCGGGACGGCGGCAGGTGGGCAAAGGGGGCGTCGTGCGCGACCCCCAGGTTCACCGGCAGGTACTGGAAGAGGTCACGGCGATGATGGCGGAGCTGGGGCTGGGCTTGCAAGGGCTGATGGCTTCCCCGCTCGTCGGGCCCGCCGGCAACGTCGAATTTCTGGGCTGGTGGCGCCTGGGCGCATTGCCGGCGGAGCGCGAAGGCTGGATTGAGCAGGCTCTGGAAGAAGCAGCCCGGCGACATAAAGGTTAGGTGTCGAGGTGAGCAAAGTTAATCCGATTTCAGAAGCGCTTATTGCGCCTTGCACCAGGTGTGATGGGCTCATCTCGGTTCATAATGGGAAGTGCTTTGAATGTGATACGGTGACACGCTTGGTTGAAAAGCGGAGAAGATAGTGGGGGATGCCCCTTTATAGAAGGTTAGACAGATAGATGGATTTACAGTATATTCGAAACTTCAGCATTATTGCGCATATCGACCACGGAAAATCAACGTTAGCCGACCGGCTTCTGGAAGTGACGGGGACGGTGGACGCACGGGCGCTCTCAGGGCACTCCCAGCTGCTCGACAGTATGGATCTGGAGCAGGAGAAGGGGGTGACTATCAAGGCATCGGCGGTGCAGATGCGCTGGCGCGCGGCTGACGGGGAGGAATACCAGCTCAACCTTATCGATACACCGGGCCACGTCGATTTTGGCTACGAGGTCAGCCGTGCCCTGGCGGCCTGTGAAGGGGCGCTGCTCGTGGTCGATGCTACACAAGGCATCGAGGCGCAGACCCTGGCCAATCTCTACCTGGCGTTGGAGAACGACCTGGAGATTATCCCCGTCGTCAACAAGATCGACCTGGCAACGGCCCAGACAGACCAGGTGGTGATGGATATCGCCGAACTGTTGGGCGTGCCCCTCGATGAGGTGGTGACTGTTTCCGCTAAGGCGGGAACCAACGTCGCCGACGTGTTGCAGGCCATCGTCGACCGGGTGCCGCCGCCCCAGGCATCCCACGAGGATGGACGGTTGCGGGCGCTTATCTTCGATTCCCACTACGACTCTTACAAAGGCGTCATCGCCTACGTCCGCTTGCAGGCAGGGGAGGTGACGCGGGATACCCAACTGATGATGATGGCGACGGGGGCGAAGAATGAACCGGTGGAGGTCGGAGTCTTCTCGCCGGCTATGACCCCGGTTGCCCGACTCTCGGCGGGAGAGGTGGGCTACATCGCCACGGGATTGAAGACGGTGCGTGAGGCGCGGGTGGGCGATACCGTCACCGACGCGCGCGATCCCGCGCCGCAACCGTTGGCGGGCTACCGGCCCGCTAAACCCATGGTTTTCGCCAGCCTTTATCCCTCGGAAGCCGACGACTACAACGATCTGCGGGATGCGCTGGAGAAGCTCCAGCTCAACGATGCCGCGCTCACCTACGAGCCGGAGTCCTCGGAGGCGCTCCAATTTGGCTTTCGCTGCGGCTTTCTGGGTCTCTTTCATATGGTCATCGTCCAGGAGCGATTGGAGCGGGAGTACGAACAGGATCTCGTCGTGACCGCGCCCAGCGTGGCTTACCAGGTGCTCCTGGAAAGCGGAGCGGTGGTGGAGATCCACCGCCCTTCGGATCTACCCGATCCCGCGGAGATCGCTGAGGTGCGCGAGCCGTGGATGAAGGTCCAGGTCATCACGCCCAACGACTACCTCGGCGCGCTGATGGAGATCTTCCGTCGCAAGCGCGGCAATTTCCTGCTGACAGAGACGCTCGATTTGCGGCGGGTGTTGCTTACCTTCGAGGTGCCGCTGGCGGAGATGGTCATCGATCTGCACGACCGCATCAAATCGGCGACGCGGGGTTACGCTTCCATGGATTATGCCTTCGCCGCTTATCGCCCCGATAAGCTGGTCAAGGTGGATGTGCTCATCAACGGCGTTCCGGTGGACGCTCTGGCACTCATCGTTCACGAGGATATGGCCTACGAGCGGGGCTCTCTCCTCATCCGCAAGATGAAGGAGGTCATTCCCCGCCAACTCTTCGAGGTGCCTATCCAGGCGGCGGTGGGGAGCAAGATTCTGGCGCGGGTGAATGTGAAGGCGTTGCGCAAGGATGTGCTGGCGAAGTGTTATGGGGGCGATGTGTCGCGGAAACGCAAGCTGTTGGAGAAACAGAAAAAGGGCAAGAAGCGCATGAAGCAGCTGGGCGACGTGGTCATCCCTCAGGAGGCCTTTCTCGCCATGCTGCGGCTCGATGAGGATTAAGCAAGGGGGGAGAAGATGAGCAATATCTACGAGTCCTGGGTGGCTGTACCCAAGCAAAAACGCAAACAGCTGATTCTGCTGGTGCTGGGGATCATTGTGCTGGGCTGGATCCTCTGGCAGGCGCGGGTGGTCCTCTGGCCTTTCCTCTTTGGCCTGGCCGTCGCCTATATTCTCGCACCTTTCGTGGATTGGCTCTCGAAGGGATTTCGGTGGATCGGCAAACGGCGTTATCTGGGCTTCTTCCAGAAGATCGCTCGCCCGCTCTCGATTGTGCTCTCCTATCTGATCGTGATTGCGGTGCTGGTAGGCTTCTTCGCGCTCATCGTGCCGCTCGTCGTACAGCAGGCGCGCTCCCTCTGGGATCAACGCGAAACAATCTGGGAGTACCTCACGCAGGTCGCCGACGATCTTCTGGCTCAGTACCAGCTGCTCCCCACCCAGGTCCAGCAGCAGATTGAGGATACGCTGGGGCGGCTGGGAGAGCTCGCTGGTCAGGCTGTCACTCAGGCCGCAGAAGGGGCCGTGGGGGCCATTTCTTACACCATCAGCCTCGTTATCGCAATTGCCATTATCCCCTTCTGGACCTTCTATCTGCTCAAGGATTCCCGGCGTTTGGGAGATTCAATGGGTCGAATGATCCCCAGCCCGCTACGGCGGGATGTGCGGATGGCCGTCACAATTGCCGACCGGGATTTTGGATCCTTCCTGCGCGGTCAGTTGTTGATGATGGTGGTGGTGGGGGTGCTTTCGGGGATCGGCTATTCGATCCTGGGGGTCAATTTCGCCGTTCTGCTAGGCGTCCTGGCGGGGGTCTTCGAAGTGATCCCGAATCTCGGGCCGTTCATCGGGGCCTTTCCGGCGGTGTTGGTGGCTCTGACCCAGAATCCCATCCTGGCTCTGTGGACGGCATTGCTCGCCTTTGGCATCCAGCAGATTGAGACGTTGATTCTCGCCCCTCGGATTCTCGGGGAGAGTGTTCAGTTGCATCCCGTGCTGGTGATGGTGGTGCTCGTGATCGGCAGCGAGATTGGCGGGCTCTTTGGACTCTTGCTGGCGCCGGTCATCACTGCGGTCTTGCGAGACCTCTTCCGCTATTTCTACTACCGCTTCTCGACGCCGCCGCTGGATCCCGACGAAGCCCTGGCCCGGGTTCACGAGGAAGAGCGCTTTTCGATGGAGATGTGAGGCGGTCGATGAAATGGAGGCGCAGGTGGTGGGCAGCGCTTCTATTGCTGCTGGTGTTAGGCGGGGCAGGGTTTGTACTCTGGGCCTCCGCAGCGGGAGCGCCTATGCCGGAGGCCCTCGCGGCGCTGGAAACGGATGCGGAGGTGGAGGTCACTCTCCAAGGGTGGGGATGGATCTTCGCTGCTCAGGAGCTGGAAGATGCCGCCGATCTCGGCTTGATCCTCTATCCCGGTGGGCGCGTGGATGCGCGCGCCTACGCGCCGGCGGCGCGTGCCATTGCTGCACAGGGGTATCGCGTGGCGCTCGTCTCCATGCCGTTGAATCTGGCGGTGCTGGCGCCGGATCGTGCGCTCCAGGTCATGGCGACTTATCCCGGGGTGGAGCGATGGGCGATTGGGGGGCATTCACTCGGGGGCGCGATGGCGGCTCGCTTTGCCCATCGGCATCCAGAACTGAGCGCCGGGTTAGTGCTCTGGGCTTCCTATCCCGCCGCGAGCAATGACCTTTCCGCGAGTGACCTGCCGGTGGTTTCTATCTACGGGACCCGTGATGGGCTGGCTACGGTGGAGGATATTCAAGCTTCCCGGGCTTTGTTGCCGGCAGAGACACGCTGGGCTCCCATCACCGGAGGCAATCATGCCCAATTCGGCTGGTACGGTGAGCAGGCGGGCGACAACGCGGCAACGGTGACGCGCGCAGCACAGCAGCGCCGGGTGGTGGAGGAGACGCTGGCCCTGCTACGCGCCTTGGAATGAAGGGCTACGCTCCTGAGGCGGGGTCCGGCTCGGGGCGGGTCAGCTCCCAATACTCCTCCTCGGTGATGAACTCCCCGCCGGAGATCTCGCGTTCCGTGATCCGGTAGTTTTCGTCGAGCCCGAGCGTAAAGTGGAAGCGCCGGTAGCATCGGTCATCCATGACGTCCTTGCGCACCGTGTAGGTGTTAGTGTCGTAATCTCGCCGCAGGTCGTGGCGTTTATCCACTCGTACCCGCACCGGCGTGTCGCACTTCCCGCAGCGGACGTGGATGTAGATGCCATGGGGGTCGCCAGAACGACTGCGTTGGTTCCCCGAAAAGAGCTCTCGCAACTTATCTAAAACCATGGTTCCCTCCGGTAGGGACGTCTCCTCGCGAGGAGACGTCCGGAAAAGGTTCTTTCCTTCATTATAGCAGAGCTCCCGGTGACGTCACAGCGCGGGATCGTGATGCTCAGGTGGAGCTGTTTGGAGGGTGGAGATGCAGCAAGAACGTCGTTTGATCTTGATCCGGCATTCGCTGCCGGTGATTCGGGCCGATGTCCCTGCGGCGCGGTGGGCGCTCTCTCCCGAGGGGCAGCAGCGCTGTAAGACGTTGGCAGAGGTGCTGCGGACCTATACTCCCGAGGTCGTGGTCACCAGCCGGGAGCCGAAGGCCGTCGAGACGGGGGACTTGATCGCCGAGCGTCTTGCTGTGCCCGTGGTTCAGGCTGAAGGGCTGCACGAGCACGACCGGCGCAACGTCGAGTTGTTCCCGAGTCGTGCTGAGTTCGAGTCGCGGGTAGCCAGGTTCTTCGCTGCTCCGGAGGTGCTGATCTTCGGTCAGGAGACGGCGGATGAGGCACACGCACGCTTCGCTGCCGCCGTGCATAGGGTGATGGCCTCGCGCGCCGAGGAGAACGTCGCCATCGTCACCCACGGCACCGTGATGACGCTCTACGTCTCCCGCGTCGTGGGCCTCGATCCGCTTCCTTTCTGGCGCTCCCTGGGGTTGCCGGCTCTGGTCGTGCTCACCTGGCCAGCTTTACACCTGAAAGTTGTTCGGAGTCAGCTCTAATCTTGTAAGCCGCTGAGGGGTGGGCTATAATGAACATGTAAGGAAGCCCCACAGCAGTCAACGGCGAAAAGGTCAATGGGTGAGGCGCAACATGTGATGGCCCGCATTCACCATTCGTCATTTGTCATGAGCACTTTTCTAGGGAGGGTTGAATGGACGACACATTGTGGTGGATTATTATTCCGATCCTGGCGTTGGTTTTTCTGATGTTGCCCCAATGGTTGGCTCGCCGGCGGCAGGCGCAGCGCGTGGCGGCTTTTGAGCCGGGGGAGAAGGTGATCACCATCGGAGGTTTCATCGGTGTTCTCACCTATATCGACCTTGAAGAGAACGTGGCCCGGCTGCGCCTTGCCGAGAACGTCGAGGTGGAAGTGGTGCCGGGAGCTATCAGCCGCAAGCTGGTGCCTGAGACTGAGGGCGATACCGAGAGCTGAGGATGCACCTTTCTGCTGCCGTTGCCAAGGTCAATAAGTGGGCGGTACGTCAGGGCGGGGATACGCTGGAGGCCATCGAGCGGCCCGATGGCGGTATCTCCCTAGTGCTTTCCGACGGGCAGCGCTCCGGCGCCGCGGCTAAACAGCTCAGCCGGTGGGTGGTGCGCAAGGTCGTGACCGAGCTCGCCGAGGGCGTCCGCGATGGGGCTGCGGCTCGCGCGGCCAACGATGCGCTCTACGTGCTGCATGGCGGTAAGGTCTCCGCCACCCTCGTGATCCTGACCGTCGACCTCGCCGCTCACGCATTGGTCCTCACCCGCTTCGGTGATCTCTCCGTCTTCGTGCGCACGCCAGAGGAGGGCTTGCACCGCTTACCAGGTGAGGTGCCATCCCTCGGATTCTACCGCCATGCCCGTCCCGCCGTAGAGACGCTTCCCCTGGACTCCGGCTTGTTGGCCTGTGGGTTTACTGATGGTCTGATCCATGCCGGCAGTCGCACCGGGCGGCAGCTCGATGTGGGTGCGGCCATCGAGGAGCTCTGGGCTGCAGAGCCAACGGCGCGGGCGGTCGCCGATGGCCTGCTGGAACGGGCTTTGGCGCTGGATGAGGGGCGCCCGGTTGATGATACGAGTATTGCTGTGCTGCACATTCGTGAGGGAGAGGGGACGGGCCCCCGTCACATGCAGATTGAAATGCCCGTCCCGGACGTCTGATTGCGGTCGTTGAGATGGTGGACGAAGGCCCTCTGATTGGCGTGGTAGGTCCCTGTTCTGCGGGTAAATCGGAACTGGCGGGCCGATTGCGGGGACGGGGCTATCGTGTCAAGGAGATCCGCCAGGAGCACTCCGGCGTGCCCACCATGTGGCAGCGGATCACCAACCCTGATGTGTTGATCTATCTGGACGTGGAGCAGGAGGTTGCGGCGCGACGGGAGGGGCTGGCAAAGCCCTCTTCCTGGTGGGACGAGGAGCGGAATTTTCGCCTGGCTCACGCGCGCACGCACGCCGACATTTACGTCAATACGACCTTGCTCACGCCCGGTGAGGTATTCGCCGCGGTACTGGCAGAGTTGCAGCAGCGTGTTGGCTGACCACTCGGTGGTTGGGGCGTCGATTCGGACCTTCGACCTTTGACGGTGACTTTGGACTCTATGTATGACAACTCATGAGCTGAAAGATTCTCCACCCGCGTTGGCCTTCGTCGGCTGGTCGGGTAGCGGCAAAACGACCCTCCTGGAGCAGCTCCTGGCGGTGCTTGCCGGGCGCGGCTACCGGGTGGGCCTGCTCAAGCATACCCACCACCGGGAGCTGGAGACGGACCTGCCCGGTACCGACACCCGGCGTCTGTGGGAGGCGGGGGCCGCGCACACGGCGTTGTGGGCGCCCGATCAGCTCGTCCACATCCGCCGGTGCGCGGAAGCGCCCTCCCTGGCGGAAGCTCTCGCGGGCTTTCACGATGTCGATTTTGTCATCGTCGAGGGCTACAAGGGAGGGGGCATCCCCAAGATCGAGGTGCTTCGGGCTGCCTGCGACACGCGGCCCATCCCAGGACTGGAGGGGCGGGTCGCGTGGGTCTCCGACATGCTGGACCTGCCCGATGCGGGGCCGATCTTCGGCTTTGCAGAGGTGGAGCGGCTGGCGGATTTCGTGACGCGGCAGCTGGAAGGGCCGGCGCTTGATTCGAACCGGGCGGTGTCTTCTTCGATTCGAGAGCCCTCCCTCTCGGGGATGGGGCGTTGGCAGGAGGTGGATCACACGGCGGATTTGGCCCTTCACGTCTGGGGTCGTACCCTGGAGGAGCTCTTCATTGCGGCGGCTCGAGGTATGTTTGCCTTGCTGGTCGACCTGGAGAGCGTGGAGCTTGAGGTACAACATGACGTTGTCCTCTCGGCGCTCGACAGGGAGACGCTGCTCGTCGACTGGCTGAACGAGCTGCTCTACCTGGGCGAGCGAGCGCCGCTTTCGGCCTATGTGGGATTCGACTTCGCGGTGCTGCAACCCACGTGCCTGGAGGCGACGGTGAAAGGGGGCACTGTCGCCGACTATCGCACCCACATCAAGGCTGCTACCTTCCATAATTTAAAGGTGCAAAGGACGCGGGAAGGTTACGAGACCGAGCTGGTTTTCGATACGTGAGAACCCTCAGCTGCGAAGGGCGATCGGGGACTCCTCCGGCTGGAGAAAGTGAAGACTGTGAATAGTGGTTGGTTTGTGAGGGAGGGAAGAGATGGTCAAACAACAGGATTTTGAACGCATCGACGAATACACGTGGGAGCTGGCTTCAGATTACCAGCCAGGGATGAGGGTCCCTGCCCGCATCTATGGCAACCGGGAGATCTTCGAGATGGCCTTTGGGGATCGTTCCATCGAGCAGCTCATCAACGTGACCCAGCTGCCGGGAATCGTTCAGTACGCGATGGCCATGCCCGATATGCACCAGGGCTACGGCTTTCCCATCGGCGGCGTCGCAGCGTTCGACGTGGCAGGGGGAATCATCTCCCCTGGCGGAGTGGGATACGACATCAACTGCGGGGTGCGCATGCTGACCTCGCAGCTGGACTACGAGGAGGTGGCGCCCCATCTGGAGACGCTGACGGTGGCGCTCTACAAGGCCTGCCCGAGCGGGCTGGGTGAGGGGGCTGTGGTGCGCCTCAACCAGAGAGAGCTGGAACGGGTGCTGGAGCAGGGTGCGGAGTGGACGGTCAAAGCGGGGTACGGCGAACCGGAGGATCTGGGGCGCACCGAGAGTGGAGGTCGCATTAGCGGTGCCCGCGCCGACGCCGTCCCTCCACGGGCCAAGGAGCGCGGGCAGGGCCAGTTGGGCTCCCTGGGCTCCGGCAACCATTTCCTTGAGATCGATGTGGTGGATGAGATCTACGATGCGGAGAGCGCTGGCGTCTTCGGGTTGCGGGAGGGTGGCCTCGTGGTGCAGATCCACTGCGGCTCGCGGGGGCTGGGACATGAGGTCTGCGGCCAGTATCTGCGTCGCTTGCAGGATGCCCCTCGGCGCTACGGCTTCTCCATCCCCGATCGCGAGCTCGTCGCGGCGCCTCTCGATTCCTCCGAGGGGCGGGAGTATCTGGCCGCCATGGCGGCTGCGGCGAACTACGCCTTTGCCAATCGGCAGGCGCTGGCCCATCGGGTGCGTGGGGCTTTCGAGGAGGTGCTGGCGGGGCAGGTCGCCGATTGGCACTTGCGCCAGGTGTACGATGTGGCCCACAACATCGCCAAGGTGGAAACCCACCGGGTGGAGGGCGAGACGCGCGAGCTCATCGTCCACCGGAAAGGTGCCACGCGCGCTTTCCCGCCGGGACATCCCGAGCTGCCTGAGGCTTACCGGCGAACAGGCCAGCCGGTCCTGGTACCCGGTTCCATGGGGACCGCCTCGTACGTGCTCGCCGGGACGGCAGAGGCTATGGAGAGAACTTTCGGCTCCTCTTGCCACGGGGCGGGGCGGACCATGAGCCGGCGGCAGGCTAAACGCGAGGTGCGGGGCGACCGGCTGCGGGAGCAGCTCGCCCAGGAGGGCATCTTCGTCCAGGCGGGAAGCCTTTCCGGGTTAGCCGAGGAGGCTCCGCGGGCTTACAAGGACGTCAGCCTCGTCGTGGAATCGGTCGCGGGAGCAGGCATCGCCCGTAAGGTCGCTCGCGTGCGTCCCCTCGCCGTCATCAAGGGCTAGGGGGCTACTGACGAATAGCCCCCCGCAACCAGTAGCGTTGCGGGGGGCGTGATTGTTGGATTGTGGCTTGCGGACTAGAAAACGCGGATGACCTGTGTCGCTTTGGGCCCACGGTCGTTTTCCAGCACACTATACTCGACGCGCTCCCCTTCGTGCAAGGTTTTGAACCCTTCTCCGACGATGTCGGCGTAGTGTACGAAGACGTCGCGCCCGCCATCCTCCGGCGTGATAAAGCCGAAGCCCTTCTTCTCATCGAACCATTTAACGGTACCGGTGACGCGTTGTTGTTCCATGTGGTGTCCAACCTCCCTCAAGCATCTACGAATTCACAAACGGCCAATGGAGAGTGGCGGATCCGGCCCCTCCCGTTGTCCCTCTCCCCTGACCCTTTTCTTCCCTCGGTGGTGTACTGGCGGGACATGTCTACACAGAATAGTAAGCTCTCTTGTCACAGAATCTAGTGATGCCCATGTCCGTGGTGAGCGTGACCATGTTCCAGCTCTTCCGGCGTCGCCGGGCGGACGTCCACGACTTCGACCTCGAAGTGCAGGGTCTCACCGGCAAGCGGATGGTTGTAGTCCACCAACACACGCTTATCTTCAACCTCGGAGACGTGGATCAGGACCGGGCGCCCCTCGTCGTCTTCGACCTGGAAGGTCATACCCGGTTCCAGATCCTCCACGGGGAAGGCTTCCCGCGGGTACCAGGCCGCGGCTTCCTCGGAGCGTTCCCCGTAAGCTTCTGCTGGGGCGACGGTGATCTCCCGCTGTTCCCCAACTCCCATTCCCTCCAGCGCTTTTTCCAGTCCGCTGATGATGTTGTTGTAGCCGTGCAAGTATTCGAGCGGGGCAGAATCCTCCGTGGAATCGAGGATCTCCCCGTTGTCGAGGCGGACGGTGTAATCAATTGAAACGACCGTGTCATTGCGCACCTGTTGTCGAGATGTCACTTTAGACCTCCATAAGTGGAGGGCCGTTCCGGGGGGGTCCCTGAACGGCCCTTGAGCTTTTGCAAACAGAAACCGCCAAAGTAGTTCCAAGATTCAAAATACGCCACATCTCGAACAAATCCCTGGGAAACCGTCAGAGTTTGGGTGGCTTATTTTCTTGGAACGGCCTAAGCCGAGTATAGCAGGAGGGGAGGCTTTGTCAATCGGTTAGAGCAAGGCCTCTTTGAGCGCTTCTCCTAGCCGACGCACCCCTTCCACGATGCGCTCCGGGATGGCGTTGCTGAAGTTGAGACGCATGGCGTTGAAGCCACCGTCTGCCTTGGGGTAGAAGTTGACTCCCGGGACGTAAGCCACCTTCTTGGCCAACGCAACCTTCATCAGATCCACGGTGTTGATGGCCTCCGGCACCTGAGCCCAGAGGAAGAGCCCGCCCTGGGGTCGGGTCCAGCAGCAGCCGTTGGGCCAGCATTCCGTCAGCGCGTCCAGCATCGTGTCGCGCCGCTCGCTGTAGACTTTACGGATCTGACGGATGTGCGCCTTGAGAATGCCTCGCTGGGCTACGTCGTTGGCGATCATCTGCGTAAAGGTGCTGGAGTGAAGATCGGCCCCTTGTTTGGCCTGCACGAGGCGCTGGATGATCTCCACGGGAGCGACCACCCAACCGATGCGCAGCCCCGGCGCCAGCGTCTTGGAGAAGGTGCCCAGATAGATGGTGCGCTCGGGGGCCAAGGCGGTGATGGGGATGATGTCCTCTTCCTCGTAGCGCAGAGAGCCGTAGGGATCGTCCTCGACGATGATCAGATCGTGTTTGCGGGCGATCTTGACGAGCTGGCGACGGCGTTCCTCCGGCAGGGTCGTCCCGGCAGGATTGTGGAAGTTGGGCAGGACGTAGAGGAGCCGGGGCATTCCTTCCTTTTCGAGCACCGCCTCGATACGATCCACCTGCATGCCGTCCTCGTCCAGGGGGACGGTCATGAAGTCGGCCCCATAGGCCCGCAGGGCTTGAATCGCTCCGAGATAGGTGGGCTCTCCCGTGAGGATGGGGGTTCGCGGGTCGATGAAGACCTTCCCCAGAAGATCGAGCCCCTGCTGGGAGCCGGTCGTGATCAGGATATTCTCGGCGGCGTGCTGAATGCCGTACTTGGCCATGGAATCGGCGAGGAATTCGCGTAAGGGGTGGTAGCCCTCCGTCGTACTGTACTGGAGGGCCTTTTTCGGCTCTTCGCGCAGCAAGTAGTGGCATGCTTCTTCAATTTCGCGAACCGGGAAGAGCTCCGGAGCCGGAAGCCCTCCCGCAAAGGAGATCACCTCGGGCTGATTGGTGATCTTCAGAAGCTCCCGAATGGCCGAACTCTGCATGTACTGGGTGCGTTCGGCCAGAAAACGCTCCCACTTGACCGGTCCGTCAGGTGAAGTCGCATAAACGGTCATCACGTACCTCCTTGAGCTGATAGCTGTCAAAAAATGACCCTGATAGTCGTCTATCAGGGTTGAATTGGATGTATTATACCCAGGGACATAAGTCCCATGGCTAGCATGAGAATAACGAGTAGCGCGGTCACTATGATCTGGAAGAGGATTGTGTGATTTTTCATGACTACGCTTTCATTGTAGGATGCGCTTTCGGAAAGTCAACTTCCTTTCATCCGGGAGTTATGTTTCGTTTATCCTAGTCGAGGGGGTCTCGCGTAACAAGCGGCCTGAGTTATAATAGCCGTATGGTTGAGCTACGGGTTCCTGCGGAGGAGGTGAGGGTCGAGCTCCGTGTGGCGAACTCGCGCTTCATCGGCACACTGACCCCAGTTTTCACGGTGGAGGAGGCGCGCGCCTTCATCGCGCGCGTTCGAGAGGAGTTCGCCGACGCGAGCCACAACGTTCCGGCCTTCGTCATCGGGCACGGCGCTTCCGTCATTACCCACAGCAGCGACGATGGCGAACCGGCGGGCACTGCCGGGCGCCCGGCGCTGGCCGTGCTGGAGGGGAGTGGGTTAGGCGATGTCGCCGTCGTGGTCACCCGTTACTTTGGCGGCACCAAGTTGGGGACGGGGGGGTTGGTGCGGGCTTATGGGGACACGGTCCGGACTCTGCTGGCGGAGACGCCCTTGGCGCGCAAAGTTGCCACGGAGACGGTGCTCTTCGAGGTTCCCTACGACCGCTTTGAACTGGCACGGTTGCTCGTCGGTGAGCAGGGAGGGCTCGTTCTCGACGAGACCTTCGCCGGAGAGGTGACGGTGACGGCGCGCTTTGCCGTGGCGGACCTGCCCGGATTCCGGCAGGCGTTACAGACGCTGCTGCGGGGGCAGGCTGAGATCACTACCGCTGAAACCAACACGGCCACGCTGCTACCCCTTCCCCCGGAGGTCCAGGGTCGATGAGCGCAGGTTGCCCAGGCCCCCCTCTGTGTTAGAATAGCGACGATGGATCTTGGAGTGGTCATCGTCAACTACAATACGCAGGCTCTGCTCCGGCGCTGTCTCGAGACGGTCTTCGACAGTGTCGGTCTCTCCTTTCAAGTGTGTGTCGTCGATAATGCCTCGGCGGATGGGAGTGCAGCCATGGTGGCAGCGGATTTTCCGCAGGTGACGTTAATCCAAAACGCGGAAAACGTCGGCTATCCGGCGGCCAACAATCAGGGGTTGCGAGCTCTCGGCTTTGGAGAGCTCCAGGCACAACCTCCCACCTACGCGCTGCTCCTCAATCCTGACACAGAGGTGCCCCCCGATGCATTTTGTACTACTGTGCAGAAGATGGAGTCCGATCCGGGGATAGGGATCCTTGGCCCCAGACTGGTGCGACCCGACGGGACCCTGGATCTGGCTTGTCGGCGTTCCTTCCCTTCGCCGGAGGTAGCCTTCTACCGGATGGTGGGGCTCTCGCGGCTCTTTCCTCGCAGTCCTCGCTTTGGGCGTTATAATCTCACCTACCTGGAACCCGATCAGCCGGCGGAGGTGGATTCTGTCGTCGGTGCCTACATGTTGGTGCGCCGAGAGGCCATTGAGCGGGTGGGGCTGCTCGACGATACCTTCTTCATGTACGGGGAGGACCTGGACTGGGCCTACCGGATCAAGGCCGCCGGCTGGAAGGTGTACTATGATCCGCAGGTGACGGTGTTGCACGTCAAGCGGGCGGCGAGCCGGAAGAGTGGGCGGGCACAGGTGGAGTTCTGGCGCGCGATGGAAATCTTCTACCGCAAACACTACGCTGCCGACACCTCCCGCTGGCTGCATCATCTTATCATCGCGGCGGTGCGAATCAAAATGCGCCTGACCCGCTGGCAGGTGGGAAGAGCGGAATGAAGTACGAGCGGGCGACGCGTCTCTTTGTCTTGCTCATGTTGCTTGGGGATCTGCTCCTCGCGGCAGCAGCCTTCGCCCTGGCCTATGTTCTGCGCGGCGTGCTGCCCATGCCCCGTACCGGCGAGATGGGGCCCTTCGGTGAGTATCTGCCCATGCTGCTGATTCATACTCTGTCGGTGGTGTTGGTCTTTTTTGCGGCAGGGCTTTATAACTTGCGACGTGCCTCGCGCCTCGATGAGATCTACGGGGTGATGGTAGCGGCGACCATCGGGACGTTGATGGGGGTGGCTGCGGCTTCCCTCTCCCTGCGCGATTTCACCGTGGGGCGCGACTACTCGCGGGCCATGGTGGCCTATGCCTGGTTGCTCACCATTCTGTTGGTCACGCTGGGGCGGTTATTCAACGGTTGGCTGCGACAGCGTCTGGTGCGGCGGGGTTGGGGCAGAAGGCGAGTGATCCTGGTTGGAGTGGGGGATATTGCGCGCATGATCGTGCAGAAGATCCTCTGGACCCCCGGGCTGGGGTACGATCTGGTCGGGGTGGTGGTGAACAACGGCACTCAGGCGGAGAATCTGCTCGGCATTCCTGTCGTCGGCCACGCTACCGAGCTGGCGCAGGTCATCGATGAGATGGACGCCGAAGAGGTTATCATCGCGTTGCCGGAGGAGACCACCCATCAGGAGATTCTGTGGTTAATCTCTGAGTGTGAGCGGGGACGGGTCACCATCCGCGTCTATCCCGACCTCTTCCAGATCATGGCCGGCCCGGTGAGTATCGGGGAGATGGGTGGAGTGCCGTTGCTCACGGTGCGAGACATCGCTCAGACGGGATGGCGCAGCACCGCCAAGCGGGCCGTGGATCTCGCGGGAGCGGTGGTGGGGTTGACGCTGGCTTCGCCTCTGATGATGTTTATCAGCATCGCCATCAAGTTGGAGTCGCCCGGTCCCGTCTTTTTCGTGCAGGAGCGGATGGGTCTGGATGCTCGCCCTTTCCCCATCCTAAAATTCCGCTCAATGCGGGTGGATGCCGAGGAAAGCGGTCCCGGCTGGACCCGTCCCGGTGATCCCCGCCGCACGCGAATCGGCTCCATTCTGCGCTCCACCAATTTGGACGAGTTTCCCCAGTTCATCAACGTTCTGCTGGGAGATATGAGTCTCGTCGGGCCGCGTCCGGAGCGCCCGGTCTACGTGGAACAGTTTCGTCGTAGCATCCCCCGCTATATGGAGCGCCATCGCGAGAAGGCGGGCCTGACCGGCTGGGCTCAGGTCAACGGGCTGCGGGGCGATACTTCGATTGCGGAGCGAACGAAATACGATCTGTGGTATATTGAGAACTGGTCGCTGTTGTTGGATATCAAGATCATCATTCGCACGTTGTTACAGATCTTTCGCTCACCTAACGCCTATTAAAGTGGAGGCCATTTTGCCCGAAGAGCGCATCGAAAGCGTCCCCTCCGTTTTGTACGACGAGAGCTACTTCCTCAGTGCCTGTGAGGGCTACGCGGAGTTCATGTCTAGCGAAGGGGAGTACCTCTCGCGGAGATTGGCCGCGGCCCTCTCTGTCGCGGGCGTTGCTCCGGGGATGCGGGTGCTGGATGTGGGGTGCGGGCGGGGGGAGACCTTGCGTCACATCTACCGTTTGGGCGCCCTGCCGGTGGGGGTGGATTATGCGACGACAGCGGTGCGGCTCTCCCGTCAGACGGCAGATTTGGAGGAGGGTGGGGCCGTGATTGGGGTGCATCAGGCTAATGCCCGCCGGCTCCCTTTCCCGGCGGCGAGTTTTGACCGTGTGCTGCTATTGGATATCGTGGAGCATCTCTATCCGGAGGAGCTGGCGGAGGCGTTACAGGAGGTTCGTCGCGTCTTGCGCCCCGGCGGGCGGGTGATTCTGCACACGGCGCCCAACGTCTGGTACGATCGCTACGCCTATCCCGTGGTGCGGGGCGTGCGCCGGTTGTTGGGGCAGGGGCGCGCCTATCCGGCCAATCCCCGGGAGTTTCTGGTGCCGGAGAACGCCCACGTCCACGTTAACGAGCAGTCGCTCTTGAGTCTGCGTGGCTGTCTTCTGCGTGAGGGTTTCGGCGGGATTCAGGTCTGGCTCAGCACACCGCCTCAGCAGCGGCAGGAGAATCTGCTATTTGCTCTGGCTCGCCGGGTGCTCTTCACCTGGCCCCCCTTCCGCTGGTTCTTTCAACGCGAAGTCTTTGCCGTCGCCGAACGGTCCGGGGACTGAGAGGGAGACTGCGATGCAGATGCGGGATCGCCGGGCCCTGGATAGCCTCTCCGTGCCGGAGCTGGAGGCTTATCTGGCAGAGCGGAAGCGACAGGAGCGGACAGAGCGCTTGCGAGTGCGCGGCGCTCCCGTGGCCGGTCGGGAACTGCTGGAAAGCCCGCCGCCCCCTCCTGAGGAAATGGCTGCACGGCCGGTGCTGTTGGCAGGGGAGCGGCGCCGTTACAGTGCGACCCCCGCCCCCCAGGAAGGGGGGGGGCGCAGCGCGCGGCGGGGCATTGACTGGCGCTGGGTGGGGGATCGCGCACTCTTCCTCGTTGAGGTACTGGCTTTTCTCGGCCTTTTGCTGATCATCGCCCAGCTTCTGATCGCCATGCGGGAGATCAATGAGGAGAGCGCGGCGGCTCAGGCGCCCCCTACGCCCACGCCCACACCGGCCATCCGTGTTGTCATTCTGCCCGGCGGTCACACGCCGCCCGACATGCATGGGCGCTCGGAACCTGAACCTATCCCTGCTCACTTGCGGGGGCTCGTGGAACAGATCACGCCGTTACCCGTGCCCACCCCCGGCCCCGAACAGCCTCAGCGTATCGTCATTCCCTCCATCGGCGTGGATGCGCCCGTGGTGGCGGGCGACGATCCGGAATCCCTGAAGAAGGGGGCGGGGCACCACATCGGCAGTGCTAATCCCGGGGAGCGGGGAAATGTGGTGATCTCGGCGCACAACGACATTTATGGTGAGATCTTCCGGCGATTACCGGATCTGGAACTGGGAGAGGTGATCGAGGTTCATACCGAGACCCAGGTCTACCGCTACGTGGCCCAGCAACAGCGCATCATCCTGCCGACAGAGGTGAGTGTGATGGCGCCGACCAGCTCGCCGGTCCTCACCCTCATTTCATGCTATCCTTATCGGGTGAACACCCACCGCGTCGTCGTTATCGCGGCGTTGCAGCCCTGAGCGCCGCCCCCTCGCGCCGAGGCGTCCCGGTTTCGGGAGTCTGGCCCCAAATCCAGCCCAGCAGCAGATCCACACTCAGCCCCAGCCACAGATTCTGCGTCGTTGCGAAGAGCAAAGCGCCGACGATGGCCAGTAGGGCGCGGGTGAGAAGGGCGTGCGACCGCTCGGGGACGCGCAAATCGGCCCAGCGAGCGGGATTGAGCAACGCCTCCAACAGCACCGGCAGCAGTCCGATCCACGTCCCCACGCCGGGGCCCCAGAGCAGGACGAAGGGCTCACGGTAGAAGGCCCAGTGCGCCTGATGATAGACCGCCTCCCGCAGCGCGATGCTCGGATCGTGCTCGCGAGGGAGAGCATTGCCGGTGAGCCGGCGGGCCTGGGCCTGCGCGAGCCCGTAGACCCCCAGCGCGGCAGAAGCGAGGAGTAGGGCGTTGCCGATATCGCGGGCCCAGGCCTGCCAGACGCCCTCCGGGGAAGCGTGCTCCGTCCACGAGACCGGCTGTAGGCCCAGGCCCCGGGGGGTGAGCGCCCCCTGCCAGAGCAGGGCCGCTGCCGGGATGCCCACAGCGTAGAGGAAACGAAGCCCTTGCTCCACCCAGGGGCGTCCGCGCCACTCGAGCCACGCTTTCGCCCAGGGCTGCGGAAGGCGGTGCAGGACATGGTTGAGCCAAGAGGCCAGCACCCCGAGGAGCAGGGAGCCGCCGAGCCACACCCAACGCAGCTGAAAGAAGTCCGGTTCAGCGGGCATGGGATGCTCCGTCTTCGTGGGCCGGCACGGTGATCGTGACGAGAGTCCCCTTCCCGGGGGTGGATTTAATCACCGTCTTTCCTCCCGCCAGTGTCGCCCGTTCCCGCAGGTTGAGTAGCCCCAGGCTGGTACGCTCGGCGTAGTTCTCCTCCACCGCGCCCACATCGAAGCCCTTGCCGTTATCCTCGACCTCGACGACCACGTTCATGCCGCGCCGGTAGAGGCGCAGCCACAGATCGGGGGCTTGAGCGTGTTTGCGGGCGTTGGTCATCGCTTCTTCGACGATGTAGAAGATGGCGCCTTGAGCCTCCTTGGTCAACAGCCGGTCGATGTTCGGCTCGGCTTCCAGGTGGATGTTCATGCTGTTGGTTTCGGAGAGCTTCGTCCGGTACTGCTCCAACGCCGCGATCAACCCCTGGGTCTCCAGAATCAGCGGGCGGAGGGTGAAGAGCATCTGCCGGATGACTTTGGTGGTGTGGCGGGCCAGCTCCTCCAATTCCTGCAACTCGTTCATGGCTGCTTCGGGCTGGCGGTCGATGAGCATCCGGATGTAGTTGAGGCGCATGGCGATGGCGGCGATGGTCTGCGTGGGGCCGTCGTGAAGGTCGCGGGCCAGTTTCTTCCGTGCGTCTTCCTGCACGGCAATCAGGCGTTCCTTCTCTTTCATCAGATTTTGATAGAGCTGGGCGTTCTGCAGGGCCATCACCGCCTGATTGCAGACGGCTTCGAGCAGGTCCTGGAAGTCCTTAGTGTAGAGTCCGGTCTCCGGGCTGGCCATCACGATGGTGCCATAGCTCTCGAAGCCGGCGCGCAGGGGCACGACCAGGGCCTCTCGGCATTGATGCATGGATACGATGCGTCCGAGCTCTGGATCGGTCCCGGGCTCCTTGATAAGGACCCCACCGGCCTGCTCCAGCACCTGGGAGAGCGCTCCCTCTTGCGTGGGAAAACGTCGGCGCCGATCACTGGGGGTTAGCCCTCGTGAGGTTGCGATGTTGAGCTGCTGGTCCATGCCGAAGAGAAGAATCATCTGGATCTGCGACACTTCGCGGCCCACCAGCTCCCGTAATCCTGCCTGGCTGACGTCGAGGGCTGCCTGTAACACTCGCTCGTAGTTGAGGGTGGCACTGAGGGTGCTCGCCAGTTCGAAGATGAGGCGGACGCGCTGGTGGGCAGATTCCAGGGCGGCGTTGGCCAGGGCTTCTTCTTCCGCCTGCTCCGCGAGCAGATTCTCTTTCATCTTGAAGCTCACGCGGCTAACGGCTATCCCCGCGATAAGAAGCACCAGTCCCGTGCTAAAGGGAGAGAGAAAGGCTATCCAGAGCTCTCTGAAGGGGCTTCCCAGGTGGAGATTGGAACCTTGCCAGGCCAGAAGCCAGTAGGCTAGGACGATGCCACTCGTGACCGCTACGCTGATACCCCAAGGGTAGCGGAGGGCAGCGGTGATGATGGGGATGAAGGCGACGAAAATCAAGGGACTCTGAGGGCCGCCGGTCAGGATGATGAAGCCCAGCGTGAGGGTTGTATCCAGCAGAAGGGTGAAGGCTGCCATGGGCCGGCGGAACGCGTTGAGCATCAGCATGAGCATGACCAGTAGATTGGCAAGTGCGCCAGTGGCCAGTAACCCAATCATGGAGGGAGAGAAGATCTCTTCAGCCGGGGTGGAGGAGAAGCTGGCCTGTATCCCCAGCATGGCAGCCACCGCCATCAGGTAGAACCAGCGGAGGTTGCTGTACAACCACTCGATTTTGAATTCTGATTCCGATAGCCGCGTCCCGTCAAAGGTGGGCGGGCGATAGACGGAGGGTTCAGATGGAGAAGCGAATGTGTATGATCTCGCCATCTTGGACGACGTACTCCTTTCCTTCGAGGCGGAGCCTTCCCGTTTTGCGCGCGGCAGCGAGACTGCCAGCTTCCAGTAGTTCGGCGCAGCCAATCACCTCGGCGCGAATGAATCCCCGTGCCAGATCGGTGTGGACGGTGGCTGCGGCGTCGAGGGCCGTTTCGCCGCGTTGCAGGTTCCAGGCGCGGACCTCGTCCTCACCCACGGTGAAGAAGGAGATCTGATCCAGCAGGGCGTAAGAGGTCTTAATGACTCGTTCCAGTCCGGATTCCTCGATGCCGAACTCTTCCATGAAAAGCTCCGCTTCTTCCGAAGAAAGTTGGGCGATTTCCATCTCTAGTTTCCCCGCCAGGGCCAGCATGGCGGTTTGGTCATGTTCGTACTGCACCTTCCCAATGACCGCTTCGCCCTGCTCGCCGGTGTTGAGCAGGACGAGCGTAGGCTTGAGCGTCAACAGGCCGAAGCCCCGGAGCCGTTCTTGCTCCTCAGGTTTGAGCGGGAGATTGCGTAAGGGGGTCTCCTGCTCCACAGCCTCTCGCAACCGGATGAAGAGCAGTCGTTCTTCCTCGAGGTGTTGACGCTCGGCGCCGCGCGCGCCCTTCTCCAACCCCTCTGCGATCCGTGCCAGCCGATTCTCGATGGTGAGGAGGTCGACGAGCAGCATCTCGCTGTGGAGGAGATCGAGGTCCCGTTGGGGCGCGACGCTGCCCAAGGGGTGGGGGACGAGAGGGTTTTCGAAGGCGCGCACGACGTGGACGAAGGCATCCACCGTGGCGATCTGGTTGCGCAACTGGCCGCTGATTCCACTCTTGCCAATTCCCTCTTCCAGACCGGCAATATCCAGATAGGTGACCTTGGCGTAGGTGGTTTTGCGCGGTTGGAAGAGCTCGCTCAGCGCATTCACGCGCCGATCAGGGACGTCAACAATGGCCCGGTGCAATTCCATTTTTCCCAGGGACGCAGCGGAGGTCGGGATGTGGCTGTGGGTGAGGGCGTTGAAGATGGTGGTTTTGCCGCTGGTGGGCAAACCGATAATGCCTAGTTCCATGCTACTCCTTGTATAAGCTGATCGCCGAGCGTACAGAGCTCACAGATATGTCGGTCTCTCAGGTTAGGTATGAATTTCGTTAGCATTCGCTATTCTATTATAACATCATTTTCAGGTGATGATGGGTTCGACTAGCCGGCGGACGGCGTTGACGCTCAACACCGCGCCGAGCGCCGGAAGGAGTATCAACAGCGGAAGGATCATGGGGAAGCGTAGGCAGAGGTAGACGAAGCCTCCAAGCAGGACCAGGAAGGTGAGAGTCTGGAGAGGCCTTACCAGGGCAAGAAAGAGGCTGTTGCGCAGTGAGAGCCAGAGCTTCGCCTCCACCATCCGCAGTTGGAAGGCGAGCAGGTAGAAGGCGATGGCCGTCCAGAGGAGGCCAACCGCGACCCAGGCAGCGCTGATCCAGACGGCGACCTCTTCCGAGATGGGAAGGTACTCCGGGAGGCTGTAGAATCGCAGGTTGACGAGGACAAGGAGATAGCCCAGGGCGATGATGAGGGTGTTGGCCCAGTTACGGGGGCCGTAGGTCTTGGCCCCCTCCCAGAAATCTTTCCAGGTGACAGCCTGATCTTCGAGGGTGCGATGGGTCACGTACCAGAGACCCGCCTGGGCAAAGGGGCCGGGCAGGATGAGGGCCGTCGCCAGCCAGGTGACGATGCTCATCAAGCCTAAGAGAAAGAATTCTTCGTAAAGGTACTTGAAACTCTCTGCGATGATTTTGAAGACGTTCATGCTTTACTCCGAGATAACCGTAGCTGTGCCTTGCAGGTAGAGCTCTGTATAGCTGTAATCGCTGATGAAATGGAAGCTCAGGCGCAATGTGTTGGCTGTTGCGAAACGCTCGAGATCGACGTCACTGAGCTCCAGCCCGGCGAGAAAGTCCGATTGGGGAAAGGCCTCCCAACTCTCCGCTTCCCAATCCCAGAGCCGCAGCTCCAGGTTGGGGAAGGGAGGGCTGCTGGTATTCCAGGGAAGGGCACTCACCTGGAGGGTCATTGCTTCCAAGGTGAGGTCGGCATGGACGAAGTCCGGAATGACCAGCTCAACGACGGTTTCGGGAGGGTGGACGATGAGGCGGTCCTCCTGCCTCCAACCGGGGCTGTCGTTGGGGATCTGAATCTGCAAGGGGAGCAGCATCTTTCCCGAAGCTGTGGAGGGGCAAGCTACCCGGATGAGCAGACAGCTATCCGCTTCCCGGCTGCCCTGCGGGCCGCGCCCGGAAAAAGGAACACCTTCGGTCTCTGCAACGAAGTAGCAGGTGTTTTCAACCCTGGGGGCCGAAGAAAGCACAGTAGGACCCCATGGCGTTTGGTGAGCGAAGCCCAGCATCGGACAGGGGGAATGCCAGAATCTCTCCGTGTCCACCACCTCTGTGAGGGGGCGCGTGATGCGGAACTCCACCCCTGAAGGAATGGTGTCGGTGAGATACAGGTACTGCTTGTCGTTCAGGTAGAGATGCGTGTTGCGTAAGGGAAGGGCGCTGGTGAGTGTGGCGTGGAGGGCAGTGAGCGTTCCGCCGCCGGATACGATGGCGAACTCCGTCTCGATCTGCGGAGGGGCCGTGATCCCTTCCATGATCCAGATCTGGGGGCGGCGAGGGCGGCGTTGGTAGAGGGAGGCTCCTTCGGCGTTCCAGGTCACCTCGGTGGGGTAGACCTCCGTGAAGGGCCCAGGGTACATGTGCATGGGCTGGTAGAAGGTGCGCGGCCAGGCGCCTTCGATCTCCCACCGGAGGGCGGGGGAGCGGGGGGCATAGACCGCCACCCCCTGATAGACCCGCGCCGGCAGCTCGGGATGGGAGACAAAGACGAGGGCGCTCTCGTGGGTGAGGGGGAAGGCCTGGGAGAGGGCGCCACTCAACCACAGGCTCAAGATACCGACTCCCAACAGAATCCCCAGGGGCCACAGAATCCAGGCGAGCATCGGGCGCCGCAATCGGCGCACCAGCAGCAGGATCCCCGGCCCCATCAGAAGGAGATAGATGGGCAACAGCAGCAGCCCGCCCCAGGCGAAGGTGAGCGATTTGCCGGACATGCGGAGCAGATGTTGGGCCCCCACCGGCAAGAGGGAGATGCGTTGTTGCTCCAGAAGCGGGTGGGTAGCAGCCGGTGCGGGTTGTTTATCGAGGCCGAATCTTTGCAGCTCCTCGAGACGCGTGAGGGCTTGCGGAAGGATACTCACCCGCTCCAGGTCGGCGGGCAGGGGCGGGAGCCCGGCGGTGCCCGCGGCGATGAAACGCCCTCCCTCTCCGATCCAGGTGAGCAGGGCCTGTTGCTGGCGGGGGGAGAGGCTGCCAGCGTCCACGCCGTTCAGAAGCAGGACGTCGATGGTTTCCCAAGCCATGGGGTTTTCGGGTAGGGCCGCGATGGCGGAGAGGAGCGCGGTCTGATCGCAGCCCTCGCTTATACCGGGTACCAGCAGTCCTGTCGGGTCGACGACGGCGCAGACTCTGGAGTTAACCATAATTCCTCGCAAGGGAACGCGGAACTCTTCAACTCCGCGCCCCTCCGCTCGCAAGGTGCCATCCATCTGCGCCCGCTGGTTGAGGAAGATCCCGAGCCGGTACTGCTTCTGCGAGGGAGCCGGCAGTTCCAGCGGAAGGGAGTAGGAGGTCCCCTCGTGCCGCTCTTCGAGCCGCAGCTCTCCTTCCCAGCTCTGCTCTTCCGTTCCGACGGTCACACGGAGTTCCGTCCAGCCCGGTATGCGCACCAAGCCCTCCCAGGCCGGCTCGATGGTGAGCGTGATGGGCGGGGGCGACTGAGCGCCGGTGGGCGTATCGCTGAACAGGAGGAGCGCCAGGAGCAAAGCCAGGGCGATGCGAGCGTGCGGGCGAGCTAGCAGCTTCATGCCACCCTCCGGCAGAGCAACCCCTTCAGGTAGGCGCCCTCGGGAAAGGTGAGGGCGACAGGATGGTCCGGGCTCTGGGAGAGCTGGCCCACGATCTGCGCCGGGCAGCCGGCATCCAGCGCGGCGCCGAAGACAATTTTCTGGAAGAGGTCGGCGGAGATGGCGCCAGAGCAGGAGAAGGTGAAGAGATAGCCCCCGGGACGCAGGAGATGGAAGGCCTGAAGGTTGATGTCTTTGTAGCCCCGGGCCGCGCGTTGCACATCCCGCCGGCTGTGGGCGAATTTGGGTGGATCGAGCACGACGAGGTCGAAGGAGCGGCCCTGGGCCCGCAGGTCGCGGAGGAGCTGAAAGGCGTCTCCGGCGAGATCCTCCACTGAGACCTGCTCCAATTCGTTGAGGGCCAGATTCTCTCGCCCCTGCGCGAGGGCTTCCTCGGAGCTCTCAAGATTGACCACGGACTCGGCCCCTCCGGCGAGGGCGTAAACCCCGAAGCCGCCGGTATAGGCGAAGACGTTGAGCAGGCTGGGAGGTCCGCCCGCAGCGACCAGGCCCTTGGTCAGGCTGCGAAGCTGCCGGCGGTTCTCACGTTGATCGAGGTAGAGACCGCTCTTGTGCCCACTACGTACGTCCACGGTGAAGCGCAGCCCGTGTTCCTGAACGACGAGCGGCTCGGGCAGGGACTCTCCCGCTATCAAGCCGGCGCGGGGGGCAAGTCCTTCTTTCTCCCGCACATCGACGTCGCTGCGCTCGTAGAGGGTGCGCGGGTGCAGCAGCTCCATCAGGAGCTCGCTGAGCAGGGCCCGGCGGGTCTCTGTCCCCTGAGAGAGGAACTGTACGACGAGCACCTCGCCGTAACGGTCGACAATGAGCCCGGGTAGATAGTCGGATTCGGCGTGGACGAGGCGGTAGGCGGTCGTGGCGGGATCAGCAGCGAGCAGGGCCCGGGTGGCGAAGGCCTGGCGCAGCCGGGCGCGCCAGAAATCGGGCCCTTCGGGACACGGCGCTTCCTCCCAGGCGATGAGGCGGGCTCGGATCTGGGAGTGGGGGCTGTAGTGACCCCAGGCGCGAAAGGCGCCGTCGCTCCCGTGGATGGCGACCAGGGTCCCCGGTCCCGGCTCCCCTTCTATGCGGGCAATGCCGCCGGAGAAGAGCCAGGGATGGTGTCGCAGGAGCGCTTCTTCGCGCCCACGTTTCAGAATAACGCGTGGCGTATCGATCTCTCGTTCCTTTCTACTCTTCAACCATGGCGCGCAGGGTCTCTTCCAACGCGGCCTGTTCCTGCCCGTAGCACTCCCAATCTCCCTGCGCCAGGCACGCCTGGGCCGCTTCGTACTGTTCCCAGGCCTGCTGGGCCAGCTCTTCCAGCGTTCCCTCCAGCGGGGGACGCAGATCGGGGGGCTGCTCTGCGATGTCGGCGGTGATCACCTGAAGCAGTGCCTCATCGAGGGTGGGGGCCATGGCGATGCGATCCCCGTAGGCGACGAGCACCCGCGTGAGTTCCGGCAGCTGACCCGATTGCGATTCGAGGTAGAGGGGCTCGATGTAGAGAAAGGCGTCGTTGAGAGGGATGACCAGTAGGTTGCCCCGCAGTACCCGGGAGCCCCGTTGATCCCAGAGCGAAATCTGCTGTGAGATGGTGGCATTCTGGTTGATGCGCCCTTCGATTTGCAGCGGGCCGTAGATGAGGCGGTCCTTTGCCATCTTGAAGACCCCCAGCGCTCCGTAGGCTTCGCCGTCGCTCCGGGCGTAGAGCCAGGCGATCATGTTCTGACGCTCCTTGGGGGTGTAGGGCCGGATGAGCATGAACTCCAGCTCATCAGAGCCGGGCAGGCGGAGGAGGACGTAATAGGGTTCCATGGCCTGCTGTTCGGTCTGGACCAGCTCCTGTGGAACGTCCCACAGATCCTCCCGATTGTAGAAGACTTGGGGATCGTCCATGTGGTAGGTGGCGTAGAGCTGCGACTGGTAGAGGAAGAGGGTCTCGGGATAACGCCAGTGGGCGCGCAGTCCGGCGGGCATCTCTTCTCCCGGGCGGAAGAGATCGGGGAAGATGCGGGCATAGGTGACGGCGATGGGGTCGGTGGGGTCGATGAGGTAGAAGCTGGTTTCGCCTGTGTAGGCATCGATGGTCACTTTGACGCTGTTGCGCATGTAGTTGACGCCGCCCACGGGCTCTGAGTAGGGGAAGTGATGGGTCCAGGTATAAGCGTCCAGGATCCAAACGATGCGCCCCTCGTGGATGACGGGATAGGGATCGTAATCGTACCAGAGCATGGGGACGAGGGTGCGGGCGCGGGTGGTGAGTTCCCGGTGGAAGAGGATGCGGCTCTCTCCCGACAGTGCGGGCGAGAGGAGGATCTGGGAACTACTGAAGCGCAGCGCCAGCAGCAGGCGGCGCAGGAACCCTCCCAGCGCCACACCGCCATCCCCCGCGTAGCGGGTGTAGACGTTGGTGGCACCCTGAGGATAGTTGAACTCGTCCTCGGCGGTGTTGACAATGACGTAGTTGTCGGTGGACTCGCCGAAGTAGATCTCGGGACGGGTGAGCGCGAGAGCCGGATCAGCGGCCACGGGGGGGATATCCCGCACGAGCAGCTGGGGCAATCCCTGGGGCGTTACCTCGCTGACCGGGCTGAGCGCGACGCCATATCCGTGGGTGAAGATCAGGTGGCGGTTGATCCAGGTCTGTGCTTGATCGGCCAGCTGGTCTGCCTCCAGCTCGCGGGCGGAGAGCATCACCTGTCGCAGTTCGCCGTCGATGACATAACGGTCCACATCTACATCGTTGAAGTGGTAGTAGAGGCGGATCTCCTGCAACTGTCCGAAAGTCCGCAGCAGCGGACGGTAATCCCAGAGACGGACGTTCTGCAGGATGTCGGTGTTGGCCTCCAGATCTTGCGGGGTGATGGTACCGGCGGCGGGATAATCCTCTACCTGGATGTTTTCAAGGCCGTAGGCCTGTCGGGTGAAGCGGATATTGTGCTCAATATAGGGGCGCTCCAGAAAGAACTCGTTGGGCTCCACGCGGAACTCCTGAATCAGCGCGGGGAGTATTCCTCCAACAGCAGAGATGACCACCCAGGCGCCGCCTGCCAGCAGCAGAAGTTTCCCCCGACGGATAAAGGCGTTGATGATGAGCAAGACGGCCATGGCAATGAAGAGGTACGCCTTCAGGGTGAAGATGGGGATTCGGGAGTTGACGTCGGTGTAGCCGGCCCCAGAGACGATGCCGCCCGTCCCATAAAGGAGCGTATAACGGTCGAGCAGCTGCCCGACGCCGAGCAGCAGGAGCCATAGCGCACCAATAGCGGAGAGGTGGGCGATGGCGCCCCGTTCGCCCAGCAGCTTGGAGAGCGCGTATCGCACGATGAGCCCGACGCCGACCAGAAAGAGGAGAGTCTGCCCCGTGTTCACGAGGGTCTCGTACCACGGCAGTTCAAAGACGTAGAAGCCGACGTCGAGGTTGAAGATGGGATCCAGCAGGCCGAAGGGCGCGCCGGAGCGGGCCAGCAGATAGCGCTCCCAGTGATCGCCCATGCTCAGCCCAAAGAGTAATCCAATGAAGAGACTGGCGAAGGTGAAGAGAAGGCGGAGGGGGCGGGAAGCGACGGAGATGCTCTTGCCATTCCGTAGCAGCGTCTGGAAACCTCGGTCAGGGAAGAACCAATAGGGGATAAGCGACCAGTTGAGCAGGAACAAGGCAGCAGCGACGAGCACGCTGCCGACGGCCAAACCCAGTCGTGCCCCCAGGCGCGTGGTGAAGAGCGAAGTGTAGTCGAGGCTCTGGAACCAGAGGTAGTCGGTGTAAATAGCGATGAGCTGGGACGCAAAACTGAGCAGCAACACCAATATCGTAATGGCTGCTGCGTAGAGTATTAGGCGTGCAGTACGAGTCTTCATGGTCCGGGTCTCCTTCTCGGGTGGCGTGACAGGGGTAAGTGTAATCGGAAACAGGGGAGAGGCAAGCAGGAGGGAGGCCTTTTGGTAATTACTGATCTGCGGACGGAGCCGACGGAGCGACAACCCGTTCTGGTTCGTGGATGGCTATCGTGCCTGTTTCAGCGCCGAGACGACAGCATCGATTTCGGCTTCGGTAAGGAGGTTGTGAAAAGGGAGCGCGATGGTTCGCTGCGCGACTGACTCTGTCACGGGTAGGGTTCCTGTAAGGTCGGCGAAGCGTTTCTGAATATAGGGTTGCGTGTGGATGGGAGAGAAGTAACCTCGCGTGGGAATTCCCTGTTCAGCCAGCCGGGCCATGATAGGGTCGCGCGAAAGCCCTTCCGCCAGCGTGACGACGTAGACAAACCAACTCATGTGGACGTGAGGCTTGATCTTGGGGGGACGTATCCAGTCTAGTTCTCGCAGGCGCTCAGTGTAGAGAGCTGCAACCCGAGCGCGTTTTTCCAGAAAGGATTCCAGGCGCTGGAACTGGCTCACCCCCAGCGCTGCCGACATCTCGTCCAGGCGGTAGTTGTAGCCCAGACGAACGTGTTCCAGCCAGGACCCCATCTCGTCGCGTCCTTGATTGCGCATACTGCGACAGAGCGAGGCGATTTCGTCGTTGTCGGTAACAATCATGCCGCCCTCTCCCACAGTGAGCTGTTTGTTGGGGTAAAAGGCGAAGGTGGCCACATCTCCCAGGGTTCCGAGCTTGCGCCCCTTATACTCTGCACCCAATGCCTCACAGGCGTCATCGATGACGTGTAGCCCGTAGATCTCTGCTGCGTCTAGGAGAGCGTCCCACTCCGCAGGATGTCCAAAGATGTCTACAGCCATGATGGCCCGGGTCTGTGGGGTAATCTTGTGAACGAG
>NPIE01007885.1_pt1 | contig 32315 bp, 34 predicted proteins | sample 8637661 | NCBI WGS metagenome assembly NPIE01 (sample SAMN07420842, study PRJNA396082) | bioreactor metagenome | isolation source: sample BA12 brine-fed electro-methanogenic bioreactor BA | place: Japan: Kochi | collected 2016-12-09 | reverse complement strand
GAGTTAATTCATGGGATTATAAGTATTATGTTAAAAATTTAAGTTACAATATTCACATTAAATTAGGGTAAAATTATTATAGAGGGAAAATATATTAAATAAATGTAACTTTTTATTATTAAAATTAAATAATTTATTAATATTTATTCCGGTTCAGCTATCCAGGAGGGTTTATATTCCTTAAAAAAAATCCATCATCTGAAATTGATATCAAAAAATTGCTTCAGAAAGTAGATAAACTGGAAAAAAAAGTTATTGACCAGGACAAATTGATTGGAGATATTTTAAGCACTGTGAGTGAGGGTGTTATTTCTGTAGATAATAATCAAAATATACTTTTTTTAAATAATGCCGCAGAGAAAATACTCCAGCGCTCTTGTGGTGAAGTATTAGGAAAGAATATATTTGATAGTTTTCCTGAATTTAAAGATTCATTGCTGGATGAATATTGCTCCCAGGTATTAAAGGATAATATTGATATCTCATTTGAGAGTTATTTTGAAAAAAATTCTTACCCCGGATGGTATGATATTAGATTAACACCAGAAGGCCAGGAGATATGGATTTTTTTTAAAAACAGTGCTAAACAAAATGAAGTTATTAAATCACTCCAAAAAAGTGAATACCAGTATCGTAAAATAGTGGATTCCAGCTATGAAGGAATAATGGTGGTGGATAACGATTTAAATATTACACTGGTTAATTCCCAGATGGCTGAAATTTTAGAAAGTAGTGTGCCGGAAATCAGTGGTCAAACCATTTTCAAGGTTTTAGATAATGATTTACATTCAATTGCCTTGAAAATTGTGGAAAAAACTAGAAAAGGCTTAACTCATAAACAGGATTTAAGCTTTTATAATAAAAAAGGATCTCGGGAATGGATAAGGATATACAGTTCCCCTATTTTTGGTGAAGCTCAGGATTTACAGGGGGGATTAATTCTTATTAATTTCATAACCACACAAAAGGAAGTGGAAAAAAAATTAAAAGTGCAGGCCCGGGAACAAGAAGCAGTGGCCCTTTTAAGTCAACTGGCTTTATCCTGTAGTTCTCTAAGCGATCTGATGAATAAATCTATGGAAATGGTAAAGGATGTGCTGAATGTAGATTATACTAAAATAATGGAATTAACCTCAGGAGGAGATAAATATTACCTGAGGTATGGTGCTGGATGGAACACAGGATGGGTTGGGGAAAAGTTAAAACCTGTTTTAAAAGATTCTCAGGCCAGTTACACCCTTAATTCTAAAATTCCAGTGGTGGTTAATGACTTTTCACGGGAAAAAAGATTCAAAATAACTCCTATCCTAAAAGAGCATGGCGTACAAAGCGGACTTAGTGTGACCATAGGAGATAAAAAAGAGCCTTATGGGATTTTAGGAGCCCATTGCTCCCATATAAGAAAATTTAATAATAAGGATGTTCATTTTGTTCAGTCTGTAGCCAATATACTGGCCTATGCTGTTGAAAGGGAATTGATGGAAACCCGTCTGCGGGAAAATGAAAAATTGTACCGATTGCTGGCAGATAACGCAGTGGATATGATTTCAACCCACGATATAGAGGGTAAATACACTTATGCCTCCCCTTCCAGTTTAAAACTCCTGGGATATTCACCAGAGGAGCTTGTAGGATTAGATGCATTTAAAATTATCCATCCAGAGGATATATGTGCCCTTCAGAGTGTTATGGCAGATATGTTCTCACAAAGAAGTTTAATTCAGGTGAATTATCGTTTAAGGCAAAAAGGAGGGGATTATATTTGGGTAGAATCCACCGCTAAAGTGGTGGAAAAAGACCACCCCGGGGAATTGATGGAAATAATTGTTATCACCCGGGATATCAGTGACAGGGTAGATACTGAAAGTGCCCTTAAAGAATCAGAAGCGTATTACCGAACGATATTTGAAAATTCAGGTACAGCCAATATTATAGTAGAAGAAGATCGTTCCATTTCACTGGCTAACTCCCAATTTTCAGCACTTTATGGAGCTTCTAAAAAAGAAGTGGAAGGTAAAATAAAATGGCCTTCTTTTTCTCATGCAGATGAATTAAAGAAGATGGAAGAATATCATATCCATAGATCAATTAACCCGGATAAAGTGCCAAAAAGTTATGAATTCAAATTTGTGGATAAATATGAAAATGAAAAAGATGTTCATGCTACAGTTTCTTTAATTCCCGGAACCAGAAAGAGGGTGGTTTCTTTAATAAATATCACTGAAGAGAAAAAATCCAGAAGATTACTGGAATGGGAATTGAAGGTAAATAAATCACTGGCCAGAATATACTCTCCCCTGGTATCCATGAATACTTCATTAGAAAAAATTGCTTCTAGTGTATTAAAAGAATCGCTGGATTTAACCCACAGTTCTGTGGGATGGATAGGGAAATTAAAAGAAAAAGAAGGCGAAATGGACATTTTAGTCATGGAATCTGCTTCAGAAAAGGAATATGGGAAAACTAGCTTAAAATTAGGCTTAAAAGAAAAATTAAATCCTTTTTTTGAAAATTCTATGGTGGAAAAATCAGGTTTTTATGATAACCATTTCCAGCAGGTATTTACTAAGGAAGGTTTAACTGGAGAACTTTTTTTAGATAAGATTCTTTGTGTTCCCATTATTCTGGATCAGGAAATTGTAGGGCAGATAGTAATTTCTAATCCAGAAAAAGAATATGCAAATCATCATTTACAGGCATTAAGGAGGTTAGGAGAATTTTATGCACTGGCTATCCAGAGAAAGCAGGCTGAACAAAAAATTGAAGAATCCCTGCAGGAAAAGAAGGTGTTATTAAAGGAAATTCACCACCGGGTAAAAAATAATCTGCAGATAGTATCCAGTCTGCTGAGTTTACAGTTGCACTATGTTCATAATCCAGAAACACAGAACATTTTTATTGAAAGTCAAAACCGGGTACGTTCCATGGCCCTGATCCATGAAAAATTATACCGATCCAGTAACTTAGCTCGTATAAATTTCTCCAATTACGTGGAGAGTCTGGTAGAAGGATTAATAAGTAGTTATTCTAAAATTCCCGGCCAGATAAATGTTATAATTGATATAGAAGATATATCTCTGAATATAGAAACTGCCATGCCCTGCGGACTTATAATAAATGAACTGGTTTCTAATAGTATAAAACACGGATTTAAAGATCAGCTTTCAGGTGAAATTAAAATTAAAATTCAACAAGAAAAAGGAATATGCACTATTTTAATTTCAGATAATGGTTCTGGTTTTCCAGAGGATATAGATTTTAAAAATACTAATTCCCTGGGAATGCAGCTGGTGACAAGTCTGGTTAGTCAAATAGATGGAGAAATAGAGCTAAGTACCCACAAAGGAACCTGTTTTAGAATAATATTTGAAGAAATATTCAAAAAAGAAAATTTAAGTAATTTAGATTCTTAGGATCTTAAAAAAATAATAAAGGACCTTTAAAGGTCCATTACCATAATACCATCAAATACCAGTTTAGCATCACCCTCCATGAAAGCTCCCAGATCTTTTTTTTCCTGATAAACCTCAATTTCAAGTTCGCCACCCGGTAGATGTACCAGTACCTTTTCTTCTAATTTTTCCAACTTATTTCCTGCAATTACGCAGGAAGTAGCCCCTGTCCCACAGGCCAGGGTAGGTCCTGCTCCTCTTTCCCAGGTGACCATAATAATCTCACCAGGAGATACTATCTCCACAAAATGAACATTGGTGCGTTGAGGAAATGCAGGATGGTTTTCAATAGCCGGACCCCATTTATCCAGATCCACCTGGCCAGCATCATCCACAAAAATAACGGCATGAGGATTTCCCACACTAAGAGCAGTCATTTGTAAGGGATTGTCTTCTACTTTTAAGAACAGATCAATAAATTCATCTTCCACTACATCCATGGGTATCTGATCTGTTTTAAAGGTGGCTAATCCCATATTTACTTTCATGGCAACTGCCTGTCCTCTATCAATTTCCAGTTCCACGGTTTTTATTCCTGCCATGGTTTCTACTTTAATTTCATTCTGTCGGAAGATGCTGTTATCATATACGAATTTTGAAAAACAGCGAATACCGTTGCCGCACATCTCAGCTTCGCTTCCATCTGCATTAAAAATCCGGAACCGTATATCACCATCTCCCTGAGGAGGAGAAACAAATATGACCCCATCAGCCCCCACAGAAAAACCTCTACGGCATATTTCAGCCGTTACTTCTCCTTTTTTATCTTCTTCTATGCATTCTGATTGGCTCTCATCAATAACTACATAGTCATTGCCCAGTCCATGCATCTTAGAAAATAAAATGGTTTTTTTGCTCATTTTAAAAGCCTCGGAGGGAGTACCTGTTTATTTAATAAATCAGCAAAAGTTTCTCTTTCTCGTATAACATCAGTTTCACCATCTTTAACCAGTACTTCTGCTGGGCGTGGACGGGAGTTGTATTGAGATGCCATGGAAAAAGCATAAGCTCCTGCATTCATTATGGCTAATAAATCTCCTTCTTTTATTTCAGGCAGCAGGCGGTCCCTGGCAAATAGATCCCCGGACTCACATACATTCCCGGCGATATCTATCTGTTCTTTTGCCGGGGCCCGGGCCTGGTTAGCCACCACGATATGGTGATAGGAACCATACATGGAAGGCCTTAAAAGTGTGTTAAAACCAGCGTCAACCCCTGCAAACTTACGATAGCTCTCTTTAATGGTATTGACTCTGGTTAGAAGGTAAGATGCATTCCCTACAATATAGCGACCTGGTTCCAGGCACATGGTTGGTTTTCCCAGACCGTAGTGTACCAATTTTTCCTTGAATAGTCCGGTAATTTCCTGGGCAAAGTTATCCAGATCCAGTTCCTCTTCATCAGGATGGTAAGGAATCCCTAATCCTCCCCCAAAATCGATGAAATCAAATTCAATCCCGGTACCCTGGGCAATGTTCCCTGCAATATCCATCAGGGTCTCCACAGCCAGCATGAATGGTTCACTCTCCAGTATTCCAGAACCAATATGGCTGTGAATACCCACCGGGTTAAATCCTAAATCCAGGGCCATTTGATATACTTCTACTGCTTCACTTTCTTTTATCCCAAATTTACTCATTTCCCCCCCGGTTATGCAGTGTTCATGGTGACCGGCTCCTACCATAGGATTAACCCGGAAGGATATTTTAAACCCATCAGGATCCACTATTTTGGCTAATCTTTTTAATTGAGATACTGAATCCACATTGAGTCGAATTCCAGCTTCTATTGCAAACTGCATCTCCTGGTCTTTTACATTGTTTCCAGTGTATAAAACCCTGTCACCCTCAAATCCTGCCAGAAGAGAAGTGTAAATTTCCCCTGGTGAAACCGCATCTATTCCACTACCTTCTTCTTCCAGTATACGCATTACAGCCAGGTTAGTATTGGCTTTGCAGGCATAAAATATCTGAAAATCAGAATAATATTTGGAAAAAGCCTGATAAACCTTCCGGTAGTTTTCCCTGATTTTCATCTCATCAATAACATATAATGGAGTTCCATACTCCTCTGCTAACTTAGTAGAATCTGCTTGACCAATCATTAGATGGTCTTTTTCATTAATATCTAAATCAAAACCCATTTGAAATCCTCCAGAATAATAAAATTAAGAAGACATTAAATCTTTAAACTTCTTAATATATATATTTAGAAAAAAATTATGCTTCATGAAAATTATACCCTGCAAGATAAGTTATAGATATAATATTTGATAAAAATTAGTTGTGTTATGAGGAGATATTTATGAAAAATCATCCCTTTAGGCTGGTGGTGCGAGCACTTATTAAAAATGAAAAGGAGCATATTCTAGTATTAAAGCGTTCAAAACACTCCCGAAGCAATCCGGGGCTCTGGGAATTACCTGGAGGGAAAGTTGAACCAGGAGAAGACTTTGATAATGCACTTGTTCGGGAAATAAAAGAAGAAACTGGTCTGGATATTTTTCTTATAAAAGCCCTGGGTGTGGCTCAGCAGGATCATCCCCATCGACATTCAGTACATATAATCATGCAGGTCCAGGTGGAATCTGGAGAATTTAAAATAAGTGAGGAACATGAAGATTTTAAATGGGTGGCCTCAGAAGAAATAAAAACATTAAAACTGGCCAACTGGCTGGATACTTTTCTGCAAAATAATTGCCTGGATTAAATCAATGATTTTTATTAAATTAGAATATGAAAACTGGTAAATATTCAGCCAAATGGTTGATACTGCTTAGTATTGCCTTAGGAACCATTATGGTGCCAATAAATAGTAGCATCATTAATGTATCGTTGCCTTCTATAACCAGTTATTTTCAAGTTTCTATCTCCAGCGCTGAATGGATTATAACATCCTATTTACTTACTCTTTTAAGTACCGTGCTATTTTTTGGACGTTTAGGAGATTGGTGGGGACATGAAAAATTATATCTAACCGGACTTATCAGTTTCATGTTAAGTTCTATTTTATGCTCTACTGCCCCTACCCTGGAATTTCTAATTATATTCCGCGGATTACAAGGCTTGGCGGCTGCCATGATGATATCAGTTTCTTTAGGTATTGTAAAAGAAGCTTTTCCTAAACACCAGCGTGGAAAAGGATTAGGAATATATGCTGTGGCCATTGCTGCAGGACTTACCCTGGGACCCCTAATTGGTGGAATTTTAGACAGTTTGGGAAGTTGGAGATATATTTTTCTGATAAATATTCCTCTGGCCATTTTAAGTTTCAGTTTATGTTACCAGATACTAAATAGAAAACCGGGATCTAGCACCCCCTGGGATACATCAGGTACTCTCTTGCAATTTCTATCCCTATTTTTTCTGGTGTATGGGCTTAATGGATTAAAGAACGGAATTCATGGCTTAAGTTTTATTATAATTATCTCGTTTTCCGCAGGATTTCTGGTTTTATTTATCATAAATGAAATACGCATCTCCCATCCTCTTATAAACCCCCGCATCTTTAAAAATAAAACTTTTTCTGCATTTAACCTGGCCCTATTATTCAATTATATGTGTATGTACATGTTACTATTTATAATGCCTTTTTACCTTAGTAAAGTACTTCATTTTGAGTCTCAAACTATGGGTATCCTTTTAACAGTACCGGCAGGAATGATGATGGTTTTAGCACCTGTAAGCGGGCATATTTCTGATAAAATAGGTCCACGCCCCCTGGCAGTTAGTGGTTCAGTGATCTCCATTTTTTCTTTTTATCTTTTATCAGAATTGACCATCTTCTCCAATTTTTATGATGTATTATGGAGAATGATGTTGGTAGGTATGGGCACTGCTCTTTTTCAGGCACCTAATAATAGTGCAATTATGAATCTAGCCCGCAATGACCAGCAGGGAATTGTATCTAGTATTGTAGTTACCATGCGAAATTTAGGAATGATTTTAGGAGTTACCATTGCGGGAATATTCATAGACTGGACCATAAATCCTCAGCTTTTAGCACAGGATTTATTATTTAATCTTCAAGCATATGACTTTATTCTAGGTTTGAAGATGGTAGTGATATTTGCTTCGTTTTTAAGTTTGATAATGGCCCTGATCTCTTTAGTAGGCATACCTCGTAAAAAGATACGTCAAGCACGGATTAAAGTATTAAAAAAGATTAAAAAATAATTACCTGAATTTCCAGTAAAAAATTAGCACTGGAAGAAATAATTAATTTTAAGAATTAAATCCCTGGTTAGAAATCATGACATTTCAGCAAATACTTCATCGAGTACATTCACCACTTTATCCACCTGAGTCATGTTGATAATAAGAGGAGGAGCTAAACGTATAACCTTCCCTGCAGTGCAGTTAACCAGAACACCTTTTTCACAGGCTTTTTTAACCACATCCGCGCAATCAATTGTGAGTTCAATTCCTATTAAAAGACCACACCCACGTATTTCTTGAATAAATGAATATTTTGATTTTAATTCTTCCAGTTTTTTCTGCAGGTAATTTCCCATTTCTTTGGATTTACTTACCAGATTTTCATCCAAAAGAACTTCAATAGCAGCCTTGGCTGCTGCACATCCTAGAGGATTACCACCAAATGTGGATCCATGATCTCCTGGATTGAAAGCTTCTGCTATCCTGGTATTGGCCATTAAAGCCGCTATAGGATATCCTCCCCCCATGGCCTTGGCCACAGTAGTGATGTCCGGTTGTATTCCCTCGTGCTGGGAGGCGAACATTTCACCGGTTCGGCCAAAACCAGTTTGAACCTCATCCAGTATTAATAAAACATCCTTCTGACGGCAAAGATTCTCCACGTCTTTTAAATAACCTTCTGGAGGCATTATAACTCCGCCTTCGCCCTGAATTGGCTCTAATATTATAGCAGCAGTATTTTCCGTGATGGCCTGAGCCAGGGCAGATATTTCACCATAGGGCACGTGTTTAAATCCATCAGGTAATGGTTGGAAGGGCGTCTTATATTTTTCCTGACCGGTGGCCGTTACCGTGGCTAAGGTTCGACCATGAAATGAATTATCAGTGGCAATAATTTCACCTTTGCCCGTGTATTTTCGGGCCAGTTTAATAGCACCTTCATTGGCCTCTGCTCCACTATTAGCTAAAAATACCTTATCATGAGGAGATATCTGAGTGAGTAATTGGGCCAATTCAGCCTGTTCCTGGGTGTAATAAATATTGGAGCAATGGATCATTCTCTGAGCCTGATGGCAAATGGCTAAAGTCACTTTAGGGTGAGCATGTCCCAGATTGTTCACTGCCACCCCGGCAAAACAATCCAGATAACTGTTTCCTTCCACATCCCAAACTTCAGCTCCCTTTCCATGAGATAAAGCCAGCTTTTGCCGTCCATACGTTTGCATGACAAACTTTTGATCCATATCCATAATTTCTTGCGTATTCATCACACCACCTAAATCATGATAATGATATTATTTAAGGAATTCCTAAGATTGATTTATAATAATTGTCTCTGGTTATTAATAAGTGCTGCTGTAATAAATACTAGTTATCTAAAATATTAAGTACCGCTAAGTACTTAGCCTGAATATTAAATAAATCAATTATCAAGGTGATACTATGAAAAAAGCTATTATTGAAACTAAAAAAGGAATTATTGAACTGGTTTTATTTGAAGAAGACGCCCCTAACACCGTGGCCAACTTTGAAAAGTTAGCCAATGATGGATTTTATAATGGATTAACTTTTCACCGGGTTATTCCTGATTTTGTAATTCAAGGCGGATGTCCTAAAGGTAATGGAACAGGAGGACCGGGTTACACCATAAAATGTGAGATAAACCCTAATAAACATGTTAAAGGGGCATTGTCAATGGCCCATGCAGGTAAAGATACCGGTGGAAGCCAGTTTTTTATAACCCACTCTCCTCAACCTCATCTGGATGGAGTGCACACCGTTTTTGGCAAAGTCACCAGGGGAATGGAAGTGGTGAATGCCATAAAAGAAAATGATGTTATGACTTCTGTGAAAGTAATTGATGAATAAAATATTCATCTACCCTGTTTTTTTAAAAAAAAGATATAAATTTATTACAGCATTTTATCCAGGGCCAATGCATAGATACTGGCTATTTCATCTGCAATTTCCAATTCATATTTAGAATAATCCTTTTGAGGGTTAGCCAGCACAATTTGACCTAAAATTTCATCCTGGTATTTAACTGCCACTGACAAAAACTGATTAATTATCTCGTGTCCAGGAGGAATGCCATGGGCCACCGGATGATTAACCGGGTCATGGGTAAAAAAAGATTCCCCGGTATCTAAGGAGTATCCTAAAAGCCCGCCATAAGTTCCGTCCTTTCTAATTTTAAAACGAGCCTCTCCTAAATCAGCATAATACTGGCAGCCACCAGTAAGGTGTGAAAAAGAAATACCCACGCTATCCTTATTTACAGGATCAACAACAGCCACATAACAGTAATCACTACCCGTAAGCCGGGTGGCTTCTTCTAAAACCAGATCAGATATTTTTTTAAGAGAAGAATCTTCTATCATCTGAGATACTCGCATATTTAATTTTTTTAAGTCCTCTGATATTTCTGGAGTTAGATTATGATTTTTTTCCATCTTACTTCCCCCTAGATTATTAGCCATCTTTCTCTTAGTAATCCATTTAACTTATGCCCGGTAGGTTATAAAAAATATTATTATTTATTCGCAGGGATAAAAGTCCCATAATTATTTAATTCTCATAGACATATAAGTTATCAGGGGCATTTTATGGGGGTAAAATCAGATAAAAATCTCATAAGCGAATATAAACAAACTAATGCAGTTTTAATAGTTATAAGTATACTTTTAGCCACATATTCTATGGATGTTAGAGGAATTAATGCTACACTCACCCTGGTAGTGGCCCTGCTGGCGGGTATTAATGGGGCTTATAATTACTATAAAAAAGAAGGAAGATTTGGGCTTTTTATCCTTATAATCATCACTCTATGGGCTTTAGGGTCTTTAATGAAGAATTTGAACTTTTTTTAAAAAAGAAGTTACCCTTAAAAATAATCCATAAGAGGATCATCAGGGCCTAATTTTTTTAAAACCAGCCCTAAAATAAATTCCATAGAAACTGTAGTTCCATCATCCAGTTTAATATATCTAAAACCGTTTTTAGTAAATATTTTGTTAATTCGGGCTAATTTAAAGGGAATCACTCCCACCAGTTTCATCCGGGAAAACCAGTAAGTGGATAAGGGACACTCCTGAGGTAAAAGCACCATGTCCTGTACTTTAACCGTGGAAGGGTTTTTCCGAACCAGTAAACAACAATTTTCATCCTCAGATGGTTTAATTTTTTCTTTTAGCTTTATAATGGATATTTCATCATATTTCAGAGTCCTTTGTAGTTTATTATTATTTTTTTCCAGATATTTCACCACTAAAAGGTCCAGGTTCCCTTTATCCGCATCAGGAACTGATTGTTTTATAGCTTTTTCCAGGGCCAGGTTGAGACTTATCCATGCTTCCACTTTATGACAGTAAGTTTTTTCTTTATTCGAGCGCTGAGGACATTTCCAGCAGTATTCTTCATCCAGAATCTGGATTATCCGGGAGTAATATTCTTCACCAAGGGATTGGAATTCAAGAAGGCACTCTTTTAGATTTCCCATAAGGTTTATCCTGTAATTTATTATTTTTTAAGTGGTTTTAGTTTATTTAGAAGTCCTGATTTTCGGGCATAATGGAACAGATAAAGCTGGGTGTAACCGGCATATTCTCCGAATTGATCCTGGCCAAATTCTCTTATTTTGTCCACTTTAACATCCTTTCCCTCAAAGTAAAGATGAGAAATTATCCTTTTAATCCATACATCAGTAGGAAAGGCCTCACCCCTACCATAACCATAAAGAAGTATGCAGTCGGCTACTTTAGGCCCCACACCGGGTAAGTCCAGTAAGGCTTCAAATGCTTTTTCATAATCCATCTGCCCTAATTTAGGTAAAGATATGTTTTCGGTGACTATTTTAGCCGCTTCTTTCATATATTTACCCCTGTAACCTACCCCGCAGGCTTTTAAGTTGTGAATGCACTCTTCTAAGTTTTTTTCCCCGCCACACATCTCCATTTCTTCAATTTCGTGTTCTGGTAGTTGGAGAATAGTTTCAGGAGTAGGAAAGGTGTAAAACCTTCCAGAAGGTAAGATATAAGAAACTCCCCATTTTTCCTGCATAGCGCGTATGGATCTACTCCAGCGGATAATAGAATTGTTAGCCGAACATATAGATGAAATCAAACATTCAAATATGTTATGGGCTTTGAATAATCTTAAACCCTGGCAAAAATCAATGGTGGGGGCCAGAGCAGGGTCTTCTTTTAGAAATTCATAAAAGAGAGTTAGATTAAAATTCAGGTCAAATATTCGGCGAATTTCTCCTATTACTTGTTTTAGAGAAAATTCATGACTGGATTCCAGCTCCACTAACACTGCCCCGGAGATTTCATCTGTAGAAAGACTTACCAGCACTGCTTGATTATTTACAATTAATAGTTCCTTAAAATGGTTCTCCTCATTTATCCAGGCGGGTTGGGAGGTTTGGCCACTGTTAATGGTAATATCCAGATCAAGTGGTCCTTTAAATTCCTCATTAGGAATCGAAGATTTGATTTTCATACTATCAAATATTAAGCCTTTTTATAGTCTATCCATTATTAAAACCATTTTATATCCCTTGACCTGCAAGAGAGCATATAAATTTTGAATGATGATAATAAAAAATTTATTTAAAATAAATATATAGACTTAGTTCTATATAGATATGTATCAGAAAAATTAATATTAAATATGGGAATGGATGAATAGAAAAAAGGATTCATTTAACAGGAATATAAGTTCATTAACCGCCCCCGGAGTGATAATTTTTCTTTTATTATTTGAAAAAATTAATGAGATTTTAATATGCCACAGTTTAAAACCATACCTCCTCAGGAAGCACTTAAATTAATAAAAGAACACCCTGAATTTACCATAATAGATATACGTCCTCAGGAAGATTTTGAAGATGAACATCTGCCTGGTGCCCAGAATCTGGATTATGACGGCCACCAGTTTCAAAAAAAAGTAGAAAAATTAGATAAAGAGAAGGAATATGTAATATATTGTAAAAGTGGAGTGCGGGGAGAATACTTCATGGATAAAATGAGAGAATCTGGATTTAAAAAAGCATACAATATACAGGGCGGTTTTGTAGGATGGAAAATAAAAAAATTACCCCTGGTTAGTGATTAGATTTGCTGTTTAAAATAAGTCAGGCTAAAATTAGAATAAAATTATAACATGATTCTAATTTTAAAGTAAAATTAAAGTCCTGAATAATTCTAATTTAAAGTAAAGTCAAAAAAAAGTCAATATTTTTGCTATCACTATATAGAGCGACTTATCAAAAATAGTTAAAATGAATAAAATCTTTTTAATTTTAAATTAAAGATAGTAAATTATTTATTTTGCCAAAATTTGCTCAGAAAATTATTAAAAAATAATGGAATCATTATTAGAATATTAAAAAAATGATTATCATTTATATTAGAAAAAAAAGTCAATATTTTTGCTATCACTATATAGAGCGACTTATCAAAAAATGAAAAGTGCGCCTAAAATTCCTTTTTTTTGATTATGAATTATATTATTTCTTATTTTACAATTATTTCCTTATTAAATCTTTTAATCGTCATTTAGAAGGAGTTTTAAAATAAAAAATAATTAAAGTTTAATTACTCCACATATACTTTGACCTTCGTCTGATTTTCTTCATCATCCACATCCACAATTTCACCATGGGCCCCGTTTTTTACAGCCTCCACAATCTCATCCAGATCCACCTGGTTGAGAACTTCCTCATCCAGCTTAGGATCAAACTTTCGAGCCAGTTTAAATCCCACATCCACCAGAGCAAGAGGTATATTCACCGTAACTTTAGGATTGTCATCCATGGTTCTTACACGGATTCTTAACCATTTGGCTTTCTTTTTTGAATCATTTTTTTCTGGATTACCTTCCAGAGCATCCAGTAACTCCAGTCCTTCTTTAGTATTAATTTTTCCTTCTTCCACCATTTCTAAAATCTGCATTCTCTCATCAGTTATATCTTCACTCATAAAATCCCTCCAGATTTAAAGATTTCAACTATTTAACAACTTTAAAGCCTCATCCTTGCTAATTTCTCCTTTTCTGAGCTTATCTAAGATGATTTTTTTATCAATAACAGGTTTGTCCACCTGATGTCCTAAAACTGAAATGACTTCATCCAGTTTATTTCTCACAGTAGGATAGGATATTCCCAGCTCCTTTTCAATCTCCTTAATATTACCTCTGTTTTTAATGAAAGCCTCCAGGAAATATTTCTGGTTTTCATTCAAACGACAGAACTTGCATAATTCAAATTCTCCCTGAATCACCGTTTTACATTCCTTGCAGCGCACTTCACTAACTTTGATTTCGCTCTGACATACCGGACAATTACCTGGCACTTCCCGCTTCATATATTCACCTCCACTTAAATTCCACCGTTTCCTTCAAAACTGTTTTTAATCTATTTTTAATTTTTTGGTGTTAATTTTAGTAACTTCTAAAACTTCTACATCAATATAATCCATGCCTAAATTAATATTGTTAAGTCATGGCATATAAATATATTGAATTATTTAATTTAAAAATTAAAATAATTAAAAGCAATATTGATATTTTTAATTGGAGCTTGTATTTGAGGGGATTAGATATAAAATTCTTATTTAAAAAAGAGTTAATGTTGTAAAATTAAAAATAATTATGAATTTTGAAAATCATCCAGTTTCTGGCTGATGTGCTGGTATATTTCCCTGGTTACCCCTACGCTGCTTATAAAATCATTAGAATACCTGATATCTCCCCTTCGAGGGTTATCCTGACGCATTACATACATACAAATGGCAGTTACAATCATCAAGGGGTCGGTTTTTCTACCCTTACCTCCCCGGTAAAGTTTACGGAAATCTGTTTTTAATATTATTTCCCTGGCCCGGTCCTTCTGGCCGCCGCCCACCGGACACATGACTTCGTCTCCTTCTTCCCTTTTAGTCAAAACCAGGGTGGGGCTGTGGCCAGTCATCATGAAATTACTGGCTACCACACTAAGCATGGCCATCTTTTCCTGCATCCGGAAATCTTCATCCACAGTTTTCAGGCTGTGTGGTTTGTAACGCTCGTATTTTTTTATTTTCCTTTCCATGATGGCGACTTTTGAAGTTTCATCCAGGAAAATGTGTTTTCGTTTTTGCACGTTGGGGCCTTCTAAAGTTCTGTATTTAGTCTTTTTTAGTGGAGGTGGTTTATAATGGTTATTGATATGAAAAATTAATTAGATTAAAGAACAAAATAATAGTAAACTTCGTTAATGTTTAAGTTTATTCTGGAGGAATAAAATATCTGTGAATTAGGGAAAATAGAAAGAGGTTTGAAAAATGCTTAAAGATGAGGTTATAGAAAAAATAGAAGAATGTGGATGTTTTGATGAAACTGAATATCCTGAAGAAAATATGATCGGGAAAACTTTTAATGTTAAAACCGAACCAGTAAGCTTAATAATTAATAAAATTACTATTGGGCCTGTGGTTTCTGTAGATAGTATTGGTAAAGCCCTTCATATATGGATTAATCCCTATTTTTTAGGATCTGATTTAAATGAACCAGTGCTGGCCGTGGCTGTAAATTATGAGGAACTGGATAGTTTTGAGGTTGTTGATTGATTACCCGCTCATCTTTTATTGGAGTGATATTTTCAAAATAACTCATAAAACTAAATTTATTTCGTAAAATATAATGATAAGGTATGCATTTCTTGATTAAAGCACTAATAGGTTTTTTATCAAAATTGGATATTTCTATTGATAAAATATTGGATAAAAATAGTAATTTGTTAAATTAGAAATAGAACCTGGATTTTAAGATCAGTTACTTTTAATCCCTAATCACAACCCCCTTATACTTCAAGAACTCTTTAACCTCAGGCACAGGGTACTCATTAAAGTGAAAGATACTGGCAGCTAAAGCAGCGTCTGCTTTACCCAAAGTGAAAGCTTCCAGAATATGTTGTGGATTACCTACACCACCCGAGGCAATTACTGGAATATCCACACTTTCACTTATAGTCCGGGTCAATTCCAGGTCATATCCATCTTTGGTACCATCCCGATCCATGCTGGTTAGAAGGATTTCACCTGCCCCCCGGTCTTGACATTCCATGGCCCAGGAAATAGCATCAATTCCTGTGAATTCTCTCCCACCATAAATACTGCAATCAAACCAGGCTAAACCTTTTTTAGTTTCTACAATGATCTTATCCTTGGCTTCGCTTTCGTCCTCAATGTATCTTCTCTTGGCATCAATACCAATAACACAGGCCTGGGAACCTACAATTTTAGATGCTTCATTTATTAAATCCGGGTTATGGATAGCTGCCGTATTGGTGGAACATTTATCTGCTCCAGCTTTAAGCATGTTAACGTAGTCCTGGGGTTTTCTGATACCTCCCCCTACACAGATAGGAACAAAGACATTCTCGGTGGTGGCCCGGATTACATCAGCCATGGTTTCCCGGCGTTCATGGGAGGCGGTGATATCCAGGAATACTATCTCATCAGCACCTTCATGGTAGTATTTGGTAGCCAGATCCACCGGTTCTCCCGCATAACGTATTTTTTTAAATTCCACTCCTTTAACTACCCGTCCATAAGGTACCTGCAGGTCACAATCCAGACAGGGAATGATTCTTTTGGCTAGCATGAAAATTCTCCGATTAGGGAATAATATTTGATATCTAAAAAATGGTCACTTATACTACTTAAAAACCCCTATGAAATTAGGGTTAAGACTTAATGCTTTAAATAATAAAATCCCCTATTTTATTATCATAAAATAAGGAGATGGAAAAATGAATTTAAGTGAAATATTATCTGAATCATTTAAGTATCCCCTTTCCAATTTAAAGCGCATGCTTATACTGGGAATACTCTTGGCCTTGAATATTTTGATTATCCCCGCCATACTGAGTATGGGGTATTATATCAGAATAATTGAAAGTAGTTTTCAGGGTTCAAATGAACTTCCCCCTTTTAATGAATGGGGTAAGATGTTTGCTGACGGCCTGAAATATATAGTGGTTTTATTAATTTATCTGGGAATTCCTGCATTTATAGGATCATTTATTGGTAGCATGATAATGTTTTTCATTATTTATACTGATTTAAATCAGATTATGGGAATATATACATTTATGGCCATATTATACTCCGTGATTATCCTTATAACTATTGTGCCCTATTTTGTGAGCTTTATGGGAATAACCAGAATGGTAAGAGAAAATAGTGTTAAAGCCGCCTTTGAATTTACTCCGGTTATTAATGTAATTAAAGGATTTGGAACCAGGCGTTACATCGCCACTATAGTCTTTATTTCCATATTAAACTTCGCCTTGATCTTAATATCAGTAATTTCGCAACTACTTACCACTAACCTGATAATCATTTATGGAATAAGTATAGCAATGGCCCTGTTTATTAATTCTTATTTATGGGGATTTCAGGGTCGTTTAATATCCAATATTTACCAGGAAGGTTCAAAAGAGTATTAAGCTTACTGAATAATTATTTTTTATTATTATTTTATTTAAGATAACTATCGGCGAATACTTTATAAGGGAAAACCTTCTAACAGTTATTTTGTCTAATTTATATGGGCCCGTAGTCTAGCCTGGAATATGACGTGGGACTTCGGATCCCAAGGTCGGGGGTTCAAATCCCCCCGGGTCCGCTATTATCATTCATATTTATTAAAAAGTTCTTTATAGAGGCCGATTTTCAGTTAAGTTGAAAAATCAATCCTTTCGCACTTATGGCCTCTTGAAAGAACTAATATAAAAATTCTATTTTTAATGAAATTTTAATGGTACTATTCGTTTTGTAAACTTTATGCATTTTAAAAAAATAGCACTATAATAACTTTAATCCTGCAAAAAAGAATTTTATAATTATTCATCAGGAATAACCGCTTCTTTAAAGAATTCCGGGATTAACGAACGGTAGAGGGGACTATTAAATAACATTTTAATATTTTCATCCAGGATGTAAGTGTAACATTCATCGTCTTCGGCACGCATTCCCCGACCATAAGCCTGCATTAGTGTCATGACAGTTTTATAGGCATACCATCTTTGATCACGCTTTCTGCGCATGTTAACCTGTTTATCTCCCAGATAAGGGAAGGGAACTTTATAAATTACCTGAAATCTGCATTTATCATAGGGTAAATCCACTCCTTCACTCATGGAAGGACTTATTAAAACCAGAGGATTGTGGCTGGTTTCAAAATTATGTAAAACCGTTTCTCTATTCATGGAATTATGATCCATGAGGCGGGAATGGGGTAATTTATTCATGATATATTTCTGGCACTGATAATTATGGGTGTGTATCAGGCCCTTATCATGGCGATGCCTTTTTAATATTTTAGTTAAAATAGGAAGGGTGTCCGGGGCGGTTCTTTTAATTCTATTTTTAGACATCTTGCCTGCCAATTTTAACTCTATGGGTCTTTTAGAGGGAGGGAAAGGACTATCCACTTTCACAAAATATACCTCCCGAGGATCCATCCCTAACCAGCGGCAAAACATTTGATGAGAAAGTATGGTGGCACTCAGGAATATACAAGCATCCGCATGCCTAAATAGGTGTTCGTAAGCATAATGATGTACCCGGAGAGGTTTGAAGGAAACTCCGTCAGGGGCAGTATCCATTACCCAGTTTTTAGGTTCCTTGGCCAGGTTATCCTTTAATTCATCCAGGCGGAATATGGTGCGGTTTATACGATCTGCCTTATTTTTAGGCAGATCTTTAAGTTTTAAATCTTTATAAGCATCAGAAATTGCATCTATCTGCAAAATCCACTCTTCAGGATCTAATTCGCCCATCATTCCGGAAGGAATGCCTTTTTTAATATCTTTTTCCACTCTTTTCCGGGATAAGGTTACTTCCAGTCTACGCATGAGTTTATCTTCGATGTTATGGGCCTCGTCCAGAATAAGTAGCTTCCGGGAGCCGAAATGTCCCACATGGTTTAGTTCCAAAAGGGCGTAATCATAATTCATCAGGGTGATGGGACTGTTTACTGCATCGGCCTTTTGATCCCAGTAATGGCAGTGATCTGAGGACTGAAAATAAATAGGGTTCCCATGAGAGTCTTCAAATGCTTCTATAGCTCCTAGAGTAGATGATTTACTTACTCCATAGGGACAGTGGAATTTTTGAGAACTGGGGGTGGTTTGACAGGTTCCTATATCACAGCTGGACTCCAAATCATCCGTTTTACACATGAAGTTTCCCCTTCCTTTTACCTGGGAAAAATCAAATTCCTGGGCATACTGATTCTGCAGCTGCTTGGTCATGGTGAGGATGTAGGCCGGCTCATACATGCGGCCCAGTGTGGTGGCTATTCCTGATTTTCCTGTGCCGGTTCCTGCTTCAAGCACCACATAGCGAAAACCATCTTCCAGGGCCTGGTGGATATCTGCTATTATCTCCAGCTGTCCTTCCCGTGGATGGGGGAAAGGGAAGTTTTCAATGATTTTTTCAGGTATGTGGGGATTTTTACGCTTGATTTCTTTTTGCCGGGCAGAGGATAAGGTAGTTTTTTTAATGATTTCTCCAGAATCCTGACCTTTTAAATTGTTTTTAGAATTTTTTCCAGCCTTATTTTTACGTTCAGGTCCACAAATGCAACGGTTTCTCATCATCCCGCAGTCCGGGCAAAAAATAGGTAACACCATGCCACCATATTAGTAGATGATTATATAAAAAGGTTATAAGAGACCAGATGGCAACTATTTTTCTGGCTCAAAAGTTTTTATATTATAAAAATCAATCCAAAATTGAAGAATGCTAAAAGTAATTGTCCAGTATTATTTTAGATAAGTTATTACCATTTTAAAGGTGTTTTTATGATAAAAGGAAAGTTAATTGGAATAGGAACCGGTCCCGGAGACCCGGACCTGCTTACTATTAAAGCGCATAAAGTTTTATCTTCAGTAGATGTTATATGCGCCCCTCGTTCAGCAAAAAATCGGCCCAGTATTGCTCTATCAATAGTAAAAAACGTACTGGATCTTCGTGAAGATAGCTTCCATGTTCTAGAGCCGGTGTTCCCCATGAAAGAAGATTTGGATTTACTGGAAAAACACTGGGACACTGCTGCCAATCAGGTGGCATCATATCTGGATAAGGGCCAGGATGTGGCTTTTGTTACTCTGGGTGATCCTTCCATTTACAGTACCTTCTCTTATATACAGCGAAAAATTGAAGATAGAGGATATCTGGTAGAAATGGTTCCAGGTATAACCTCTTTTACTGGTTGTGCCTCCAGTGCAGGGATTCCTCTGGTAGAAAAAGATGATATACTGGTTATTGTGCCTAAAGTAGATAACCGGCTGAAGAATATCCTGGAAGACGGAGATACCTTCGTTATTATGAAAACTTCCCGGCACAGTGCATTGCTGGAAGAAACCATTAAGGCTGACCCCCGGGAAAAAGAAATTATTTCTATTAAAAACTGCAGTATGGATGATGAAGAGGTAAAATCTGGTTTTGTAGACCATAAAAAATATCTATCCACCACTCTGGTGAAATTCTATGAAAAATAATTTTTATATTTTTTAGATAATTTCAAAACAGCAGTACTCATCTCCCCGGCTATAACATTTGGTTTCAGTGACATTTACTTTTTTAGCCAGATGTATAGAAAAAACAGCCTCCAGTATCCCTGAATCCAGTGCACATGCTGATTCTCCAATTTTAGGTAAAAGTTCGCATTCGAAACAATCATAAGCCCGGATAGTGAGAGGATCCATATTTTCCAATTCAATCTGGCCCAGACCATTATTTTTCCAGAAATTAGAGAGATTGTGGATTAATTTATCGGTTTGATCATCTTTAAGTTGATGATATATGGTTTCGCCTATCTTTATCCCGGTTCTATTGAGAAGGGGGTCGATATTAATCCCTTCCTGTATAAGTTCCACCCGGAAGATGTGGAACATCATCTGAAAAAACTCATGAGGATTGCCCTGGTTCATCATATGGTCTGTTAAAAATTCCACAGAGTTTTCTTCCCTTTGTCCCCATTTTTGGGGTATGAAGCGTCCCACATAGCGTGAATTAAGATAAAATATTTTTTTTCTTTTATCCTCACTATCTATGCGGGAATCAATTATCCCCTCATCAACCAGATCCCGAAGATGTACCGAAATGGTGGATTTGGATTTTTCCGTTATTTTTACAATTTCATCAAAACTAATTTCTTCATTTAGTATCAGTGAAAGTATGAAAGATTTAGTGGGACTTTGGATAACATTGAGGCCTTTTGAAGTAGAAAAAACCAGAATATGTGTTTCATCCTCATTTTTAATGTTTTTAATTTTTTTAGAATATTCCATAGATTAACCCCTGTATCAATTTCCCCCACATTAAATAATATATGTAATATTTTATTTAAATTCGATCTTTTAAGAATGTTCGTAAAAGCCCTCCCAAACAATGACTCCTAAATAATGTTCGTCTTAAAGCAAACAGAAAATAATATATAGGACTAAGCTCTTATGATTGATTTGTGTCTATACGAACAATGGTGAAATAATGAAAGCAAAAGCAAAAAAAATCAGCCCCGGAGTATACTGGGTAGGGGTCCTGGACTGGGATATAAGATCCTACCATGGATACACCCTGAATGGAACCAGTTATAATGCATATCTTGTTTTTGGAGATGAAAAAGTAGCACTCATTGACAATGCTTACCATGGAAATTTTCCAGAATTAATGGCCCGGATAGAGGATGCATTCGCCCAGGAAGAAAGAGAAGTTAAGATAGATGTACTGGTACAAAACCATGTAGAAAAAGATCACAGCGGCCTTTTGGTAGAATTACATAGAAAATTTCCCCAAGCCCCTGTTTATTGTACCGAAATTGCTATCGATGGACTTAAAAAACATTTCAATGGTCTTCAAGGCGTAAATTTCATCAGCGTTGGTACCGGGGAAACCTTAAATTTGGGTGGAAAAACACTGGCCTTTTTAGAAGCATTTCTGCTGCACTGGCCAGACAGTATGTTTACCCTGCTTATGGAAAATGGAATACTGTTTCCTAATGATGCATTTGGCCAGCACCTTTGTTTTCCTCAGAGATATGATTCAGAAATACCAGAATATGTGCTGATGGATGCTACGCAAAAATTTTATGCCAATTTAGTAACTCCCCTGTCATCTCTGGTACTCAAAAAATTTCAGGAAGTTATTGATCTGGGGCTATTAGATAAAATTAAGATGATTGCTCCCTCACATGGGCAGATATGGACTGATCCCCTGAAAGTAATTGATGCTTACACCAGCTGGGCCAGTGGCAAATGTAAGGATAAAGTGACTATTATCTATGATACCATGCATTACTCTACCCAAAAAATGGCACATGTTCTTGCAGAAGGAATAATAAGTGAAGGAGTGGATGTTAAGCTTTATTATCTGCATGAAGATGAGAGAAGTGAAATTGTAAAAGATATTCTGGATAGTAAAGCCATAGCCCTGGGTGCACCCACCATCTATGATGAACCATTTCCCAGTGTGGGAGATTTAATTTACTATCTCAGAGGACTTAAATTCAACCGTACAGGTTATGAAAAAATAGCAATAACGTTTGGTTCCATGGGCGGTCGTGGAGGGGCACCTAAAACCCTATCTCGTGATTTAAAAGAATGTGGATTTCAAGTACAGGAAGAATATGAAATCATGTATGTACCAGATGAAGACGAGTTAAATAAATGTTACTTCATGGGGAAAAAATTAGCTAAAGAATTAAAATCAGTTTAAATACGTATTAGAGACTTTAAAATTAAATGTGAATTTGAAAAAAATTTTTATAGAAAATTAACTCATATATAGTAGTGGAGGAATAAAAAATGGATTTAGTAAATGAGCATCAAATAGGAATTTGTAAAGGAACAGATATGGAAAAAGCAGTGCAGGCTAATTTTAATGGGGAATGTCAGGAAGTAGGAATGTATCTGGCCATGGCCCGTTTAGCCCAAAGAGAAGGCATGCCTGAAGTAGCAGAAGTTTTGAAGACCATCGCCTGGGAAGAAGCAGAACACGCATCTCACTTTGCAGAAATGAACGAAGTAATAAAACCCACCCTGAAAGAAAACCTGGAGATGATGCTGGAAGGAGAAACCATGGCTAATAAGGAGAAAAAAGCCGCTGCAAAAAAGGCCAAAGAATGTGATATAGATGCAGCCCATGATTTCTTTGATGAAAGTTCCCGGGATGAAGCAAGACACGCTAAAATGCTAAAGGGACTGCTGGAGAGATATTTCTAAAAGAGAAATATTTCTAATTTTATTTTTTAAAAAAAAGATAATTTCTATTTTTTATGGTTGTTATTTAATTTACTCAATTTTTCACATGCATCCTCAGCAGCAAGTATTATAGGATCTATAACCATGGATAATGGAGGAGCATACGAAAATTCCATATTAGATAGCTTCGAACAGGTTAATTTTTGAGAAATGGCCAGGGACATGGTATCCACTCTTTCGGCTACTCTCTCTTCAGCAATTATCTGGCAACCAATAATCACCCCTTGAAGATTGCATATCATTTTTATATCAATTCTTTTTGCCCCGGGATAGTATCTGGCCTTGGTAAGTGCTCTACTTTTACCAGAAATCACTTCTATGCCATTTTGAATCGCAGAAACCTTGGTTAATCCCACTGCTCCAAATTCAAGGTTGCCGATTTTAGAAACCATAGAATTTAATACCGGTATAAATTCCGCCTTTTTCCCCACTATATTCTGAGCAGCCACTTTCCCCTGCCGGACGGCAGTGGTTCCTAAAAGGGATTGGGTATTATGGCCCGTAATTGCATCATATACTTCCACACAATCTCCCACTGCATAAATATCAGGTACTGTAGTTTGCATTTTTTCATTAACTGATATAGACCATCTTCCTAATTCACAGCCAGCCATTGTGGCCATTTTAGTTTCAGGTCGCACCCCGGTGGCCATAACCACCATATCCACGTCTATACATTGATCTCCAAAGACAGCCCCTTCCACTTTAGTGGTGCCTGCGATTTTTTCAATGGGATGTCCTAAAATTAGATTAATGCCTTCTTTTTCCAGATATTTTTGAACAATCAGGGCCATATCCGGGTCCAGTGAACGGGGAACAATCTGAGGTAACATTTCAGTAACGGTTACATCCAGCCCTCTTTTTTTTAACCCGTAGGCAATTTCAAGGCCGATTAGTCCTGCGCCAACTACCACTGCTTTTTTACTTTTTTGAGCCCATCTGGTAATTTCCTGACCATCAGCGATAGTTCTTATTTTAAAAACGCCTTCCAGATCCGATCCTTCCACCGGAGGAATGAAAGGAGCTCCTCCTGTAGCTATTACCAGGTAATCATATTCCATTTCTTTAAGGTCTTCTTTTTGGTTTAGCAGATAATAACCAATCTTTTTTTCACTAGCTTTTACCTCAAATACTTCTGCCAGGGTTATAACTTTTATATCTCTTTCCAGGTAATCTTCGGCCTGGTGCATGATAATATTTTCAAAACAGTCCACTTCCCCACACAGTACGTAGGGTATAGCACAGGGAGAGTAAGCAATATTCTCGTCACGAGTTATTACCGTTATTTCAGCATCTTTATCATATTTCCGTATATTGGAAGCAGTGGAAAGTCCACCTGCCCCTCCACCAATTATAATTATTTTCATTTATCTGGTCCACCTTGAAACATTAACAATCAAATATTTGTCCCTCTTAGCAGGTTAATATTTGCATGGTTTAATCTTGCCAAAAATATATATATTATATCCATAAATTTAGATATATAGAACTAGGGGAAGGGTAACTTTGAAAGAAGATGAAATTAAAAAACTGGTTAAAAATCGCTATTCTAAAATCGCTTCTCAAGAAAAAAATAGCTTTTCATGCTGTTCTACAGATAATAGTATATATGAACAGGCTAAATCAGCAGGTTATAGTAGTGAAGAACTAAAATCAATTCCCGAATCAGCAATCTATGGTCTGGGTTGTGGTAATCCCACTGCACTGGCCGGATTAAAAGAAGGTGATGTGGTCCTGGACTTAGGATCTGGAGGAGGAATTGACGTATTTTTAGCAGCCCATAAAGTGGGAAAACGGGGAAAGGTAATTGGAGTGGATATGACTATGGAGATGGTGGAAAAGGGTAGGGAAAATGCTAAAAAAGGAGCTTATGAAAATGTAGAATTCCTGTTAGGAGAAATTGAAGCTTTGCCCATGAAATCCAACGAAGTGGATGTTATTATCAGCAATTGTGTAATTAATCTGATTCCTGATAAATACCGAGCCTATAAAGAGTCTTACCGGGTTTTAAAACCATCGGGAAAGTTGATGGTATCGGATCTGGTTACTGATGGTTATTTACCGGAAGATATTAAACGAAATTTCCAGGCCTGGTCGGACTGCATCTCTGGAGCCCTGGAAAAAGAAGAATACCTTAATATCATAAAAAAAGCCGGTTTTAAAGATGTTAAAGTATTAAAACAGCATTACTTTAGAGAACCAGAGATGGATGAGAGATTAATTGGTAAGATAATCAGCATTCAGTTAAAAGCCAGCAAATAAGTATGAAGGAAGATACTATGCCAAAATTGGATAAAAATGAAAATTGCTACCTGGAAAAAAATAAATCAGCTCCTTTAAAACTGAAAATTCCTCCAGAAACCATGCTGGAAAATTTATCTGGAAAATTTAAGGCACTTTCTGATCCCACCCGCTTAAAAATACTGTATCTCCTGGAAGAAGGAGAACTATGTGTTTGTGAATTGATCCTGGCTCTGGATAAACCACAGTCCACCATATCACATCATTTGAATGTATTAAAAAATGCAGGTTTTATTGTAGGACGTAAAGAAGGGCTGTGGATCCACTATAAACTTAAAAATCCTCAAATAATACCCCTGGTTAATGAATTAAATAATATAAATCGTCAAGGAGATTAAAATGAAAAGTGAAAAGATAGCCCTGTGTCCCTGTAATGGTATGAGCCCCTATGGATTAATAGCCCGGGCTGCTAGTTCGGATATGGTGGAAGAATCTTCCGATATAATATCCATATGTATCACCGCCACCTCCGCAGATAAAGAAAGTTTCCGCAACCTGATAAAAAAATATCCTATAATAGCAGTTAATGGATGTGAACATGGATGTGTGGATAGCATCCTGGAAGGTAAGGGAGTGAAAGTAGCAGAAAGTATGAATGTAATGACTCCTCTCCAGGAAAAGGAAATGAAGACAGGTTCTGTAGCCCGGCTGGGAGAATCTGGAGAAAGATGTGTGGTGGAAATTAAAAAGAAAATTGAAGATTTATTAGAAAAATGAGGTGAAGCTATGTCGGATGCTAATTTAAAAAGAGTTTTATTTATCTGTAAAAATAATTCTGGAAGATCCCAAATGGCAGAAGCAATTCTAAAACACCTTTATGGTGAAAATTTTGAAGTTAGTAGTGCAGGAAGCCATCCACGTCCTATCAATCCCCTCACCATTGAAGTTTTACAGGAAATTGGAATTGATGCCTCCTCCCAGGAATCTAAAAATCTGCAGAAATTCCAGGGCCAGGAATTTGATCTGGTGGTGAGCCTGTGCGGTGATGAAGATGAAGCCTGCCCGGTATTTTTAACTGGAAAAAAATATGCCCATCAGGGCTTTAAAGATCCTGCCGGAATTAAAGGTGATAAAAAATACCAGTTAAAATTGTTCCGGGAAATACGGGATTCTATATTCCTGTGGATAGAATCTGAATTTCAGGATGATAATATTTTAGAATAAAGGAGGTAGATTATGCTAAAAGTTGCCATAGTAAGTGACGGGCCTTATGGGGAACGGGCCTATGAAACCATTTCTCAGGAATTTGAAACCAGTTTTATTCAGGTAGAAGCACCAGCAGGTATGTTTGTGGATGAGTTAGAATTGGAGCCTGGATTGGTGGATAGGCTATCTAAGTTTGATTTGATTATCACCTACATACTGCACCCGGATTTAACCCAGGAACTTGTAGAACAAATTCATCAGCAGGTAGGATGGATTATTGTGGGGGCCTGGAGAGGAGAAGGGTTTAAAAAACAGCTAACCCGATTGGGTAATGTCACTGCACCGGATAATATGTGCGACCTGGAAGAAAATGGTAATCCTGTTTTTGATGAGTTCGTTTCCCGTTTTGGGCGGCCAGAAGTGAAAATAAACTGTCAGGGTAATAAAGTGGTGGATATAGAAATTAAAAGATGTTCTCCCTGTGGGGCTACTGCTTTTGTGGCCCAGGAGATGAAGGGAAAGTCCATTGAAAATTTACCTATTCATGCCGGATTGAAAATCCAGCACTACCCCTGTCGGGCCCCTAAGATGCGTTTATTTACTGATGATGAGTGTAAAAAGGAAATGGCTGCTAATTTACATAAAGATGCCTTTGAAAAAGCACTTAAAAAAAAGGAATAATTTTTAAGAAAATATTGCAATCCTCAAAAATGCATATACTCCATAAATTCCCAGAAGAAGAGATCCCTCTCTTCGAGTCAGCTTCATATCACTCCTCATAAAATAGAGTAGTAGTAAGGTCACCACTATTAAAACCGGGGCATCCAGAACCACCGATAGGGGATCTACTGGTATTTCTATAAAAAGAGCAGGTATGCCGATACCCATCAGTATATTGAATATGTTGCTGCCTAAAACTGTCCCTAAAGATAAACTGCACATTTTTTTCATGGCTGAGGTTATGGCCACCACCATTTCAGCTAAACTGGTTCCTATGGCCAGGGCAAATAATCCCACAATCATTTCAGGGATATTGGCTAACTGGGCCAGTTCCACTGCACTGTAAACCAGTAAACGGCAGGAAATGATAAGGCCTATAAATCCCAGTATCGTCCAGGCTAATTGTTTATAATTAAATGGTTTATCCGGTGTTTTATCAACGTGGTGGTGAATATTATAATATTTCTGCTGATTTTTGATTAAAAAATACAAATAGGCCCCGTACATTAAAATTAACACCAGAGCAGTTATTTGATTGATAAATCCCAGTAACATGAATGTGGCCAGTACCAGAGCGGCCAATAATCCCATGAAGCCATCTCTTTTTATTTCCTCCTGATTAGTAGTTATAACACAGGATAATAGTGCAGAAACTCCGATTATCCCACATATATTCCATATATTGGATCCAATAACCACTCCCACCCCCATATCTGGATTTCCAGTGAAAACTGAAATTATGGCTGATCCAAATTCCGGTAAACTGGTTCCTGCTGCTGCCACAGTGACCCCCAGTATTATAGGGGAGATTCCTAAAAAGCGACCAATTTCAACCAGGTTATCCACAAAGACATTGGCAGATTTAATTACTATAACCAGGGCTATGCAGAATAAGGCCACCAGAATTAACCAAAAGAACATAAATTATTATTTAGGTTGCATATACTTTAAATAATATTCGTCATTATTAATTCCTGAACAATTATTTATGTTGGCTGAACCAATATGCATATTATGGAGGAATCTCCCCCTAAAATGTTGACCATACTCCTAACAGAGGGTCCTTACCGGTCACAGTATGCAGATATGGCTTATGAAATAGCTAAAAGTGCTTTGAATAATAATTATAGGGTTAATTTATTTTTATATATGGATGCTACTCACATACCTACAAAAGAGCAAAATCCAAACTCTTTCCCCAATGTTGCCCATAAATTCCGAATTTTATTAGAAAAAGGTGCCAATATCAAAGCCTGTGTGCGTTGTTCTACCGCTAGAGGGCATAGTTGTACCCAGGATCCCTACATTAAGGGAGTGGAAATTAAAACCGTTTATGAACTGGCTGCCTGGATAGGTAAAAGTGATCAGGTTATAAATTTAGGTGGTTGAATGGATGCAGTTTTGTTAATAATTGATAAAGCCCCCTATGGGTGGGAAGATGCTTTCAGTGGTTTTTACGTGGCCATTGCATGTTTAAATATTGGAGTGCCCAGTGATGTTCTCCTTACAGGAGATGGAGTTTATGCTGCTCTTGAAGGCCAGGATAGTGAGATCAATATTGGTTTTCCCAGTGTGGAGGAATTAACCTATCTCATATTTCCCGAAGGCAATGTAATGGTACATGGCCCTTCCCTGGAAAGCAGAGGTTTTTTAGAAGAAGACCTGGTGGAATCAGCCGACCTGATTAGTGATGAGGAGTTATATGAAATTTTAACCTCCCGCCATAACACCGCTTTTATACGTATTTAGGAGAGGAAAATTTTGGAAATGAAAGAATTAAAATATGAGGTCTTAAAAAGCGGATCTCTGGTAAAATCAGTTTCCATTAAAAATATAAAACCCTGCATAGCAACCGAAGGAAAGGTGAGGGTTTTAATGGAATTGGATTCTCCTCTGGATGAAATAATACCTCTTCTAACTTCCACTTATCCTCCTGGTAAAACCAGTTACCTGGAAAAGAAAAAAATATTGACCTTATCTTTATTTGACCGTTTAATAACCCTTTACCCTTCAGGTAAAGTTACTATGAATAAAACCCTGGATAAAGAAGATGCTATAGAAGTTATATCCAGGATTATGAAGGATATTAATCAGGTTTATGACCATCGGGAAGATACTGATTCATCTGAAAACTTGAAAAGTCCCTCCAAGCTGGGACCACTGGATATTCATCGCTGTTTACCCCAATCCAATTGTACTGATTGTGGTGAGAGCACCTGCATGGCCTTTGCCTTTAAAATATTATCTGGAGAACAGAAACTCAATAACTGTATTCCTCTGCATGAACCCTGGAATCAGGAGCAGTTGAAGTGTCTAAAAAAAATACTGGGACCTTCCCTCATGCAGACTTTAGGATGGGAAGGTTACTAATCAGGGTGAATAATTATGAATATCGCTTTTTTAGTAACAAAAACCCCTCAGGAGGTGAGTTTTAAAAATTTTGTACAGATTTTAAAACTTTACTCTGATGAGCATCAAATTCATCTTTATCTTATTGGAAATGGAGTATATGCATCCGTGCCCGGACATGATTATACTTCCCTAATAGCGCAGGATGGTACAAATTTAAGGATAAGTGCTTTTTCAGGAGATCTAAAAGCCAGGAGTATAAGTTCCAGCCGTATGATTTCTTCTGTGGAGATTTTTGATAACTATGATGAGCTGGTGGTGGATTTGATGGAAAAAACTGACCAGGTATTTAGTTTCTAAGGAAAGCTTATTTTTATTAATTATAGCTAAATACGAAATTTTAATATGGATATAATACCACTCGTTGTAGAAATCATACTCTAAAAAAATGATGAGTTAGTTTTTAAAAGTTTTTTTAGTTTAGATTTCGATTATAATTTTTATTCTTGAATTTAACCATTTAATCTGCATTATGTTTTTAAAGCATTTAGAGAAGTTTTTTGAAGACATTTTCGATTTTTTTATATTTAAAATTTGGAACCCACCGACACTTCAACCCATTCAATTTTAAAGCTAAACATGATTAGTAACAACGTATTGTATGAAGTCGGGATTGAGATAATACATTAATTGTAACCCTTGTTTTATTCCTGGGGCGTTAGGATCTAAATAAAAACCATCCCGAACAGTTATATCTTGCTTCCAATACGGACGATCAACGTACAGAGGACCAAGAACTGCAGGATCAGTAGTCGCAGGAACCGTCATAAAAGTACCTCGACTTGAAAATGCTATACCTACATCAGCAAAAGCCATTGCCGTATGAGCAACACGGTTAATATTTAGCCAATATGTTTTCACAAGAGGTCTTTGGGTTGGATTCCGATTATTATTTATAGTTTGTGGAGTACTAGTTAAAAGTTCAAATTTACTCATATGTTTTAACGTACCAATATAGTCTTTATTTTGTGAAATATTCAATTTCGTTGATGTTTCAGGCACATATCTATAACCTATCACTTTTTTGGGGGGCTGATATTTAATTACGATTATTGGAATTTTTATTGTTGCTTTTTTCATGACAATATAAGGTTCATAGTAGCCAGGTATTCTAATCCAACCTCCAATTGTATATCCTGGAACATACCTAAATGCTAATGTTGGATAATGAATGGTTTTAGTTACAGTTTTAGTAGAAAAGTAATAATATCCGGGTGTCCAATATTCATACCTTTCTAAACGCCAAAGTCCTTTAATATTCTGCATTTCAGAATCACTCAATACAGTAATATTTGCCGGGGCTTGTTGATTAATTAAAAGTGCAACTCCTTTATCTTCTGAGGTTAGATAAAGTTCATTAAATTTTGTTAATGTCATTTCAATGTTTCCAAGATTAGGATCGAATAAATAGACTGTCGTATTAGTTACATTTTGAATAACAACGTAGTGATTAACTCCTTTAATCGACAAAACTACTATATTATTGCTTGAAAGCTGATCAATAGTTAATTTTGCACCTATTACAGATGATGCTCCTTTTGCCAAGGCTGATGTCTTTAATCCATATAAACTAGTTCCAGTTTCATCTGTACCTGCTAATTCAGACATTTCGAATTCTGTAGTGTAAATTCCCATATTTTTCAATATTGTAGCTAGTGCTGCAGGTCCACAAGTATATATCGTAGTAGCCATAATCATTTCGCCAGAATTTACTATAGATGTGTCTGCCATCCAGTTATTAAAGAATGTGTTCCCAGAGGTTACAATGGCTTTAGAATCATAGCAAGTAATTCCAGCTCCATTATTTGAAAAGTTGTTTCTAATTATTTGGGTGCCATGGCTATCATAAAGATATAATCCTACCCAATTGTCAGTAAAATTATTTCCAGTGACATTGTTTTTAGAATGCTGAAAATTAAATCCATGATAATTGTCAGTGATGATATTTCCATATATAACATTTTCATTAGATATTTTTGAAGTGATACCAATTTCATTGCATTGTAGTTTATTTCCAAATATTATGTTACTAGTTGCACCATAAAGACATATTCCGTGTTTACTTTCTTTTATGATGTTATTAGACAAAATGTTTTCTCCGGAATCGTACAAGTAAATTCCTTTATTATTACTCGAGATAGTATTGTCATAAATATTTGTGTTGAACGATTGACTTAAAACAATAGCGTAAGAATCACCAGAGCCAATAATGTTCATGCCCTCTATGCTAGAGCCACTTCCCCCATTTACTATAGTAAAAATGTTTTTGAAGTCCTCATTTGATTTTATAGTTACATCTGCTCCAGCAGCTGGTTTTATAATAAGTCTTTTATGAACCACGATATTTTCAGTGTAGGTACCTTCAGCTAGAATTAATGTATCACCATTTTGTGTATATGGATCGTCTATTGCAGATTGAATACTGGTAAAACTTATATTATTACGATTGTTATAGATTCCCAATACGTCCAAACTTGTTATATGCAGATTTGCGGATACTGTTTGATTATTTAAAGTTGCTGAAACATTAGCAATTCCTACGGAGGAACTAGTAAGTTTAAGTTCCACTTTACCTTTTTTAATCGGCCCGGAAGTATTAATGGTTCCTATAGTTGAGTTGAAATAAATGAGTATATCATCAGGTAGGGTATCTTCTGAGGAGGTGTCATTTCCTTGGTTGTTGTGGGTTAAATCGGCAGTTATTATGTAATTGTAGTTGGATCCGTTGCGGTCTGAACGATCGGTTGAACTGTTTAAGGTGAGTACTAGCCATGGATTATATGTTACTGTGCCGCTATCTATATTAATGTCACTAGGACT
>NPIE01005524.1_pt1 | contig 32325 bp, 26 predicted proteins | sample 8637661 | NCBI WGS metagenome assembly NPIE01 (sample SAMN07420842, study PRJNA396082) | bioreactor metagenome | isolation source: sample BA12 brine-fed electro-methanogenic bioreactor BA | place: Japan: Kochi | collected 2016-12-09 | reverse complement strand
GTTCAGAACGTCGTGAGACAGTTCGGTCCCTATCCTATGCGGGCGAAGGATACTTGAGGAGAGTCGCTCCTAGTACGAGAGGACCGGAGTGAACGAACCTATAGTGTACCAATTGTCGCGCCAGCGGCACAGTTGGGTAGCTATGTTCGGTCGTGATAAGCGCTGAAAGCATCTAAGCACGAAGCACACTTCAAGATTAGGTATCCCTTCCGACTTAGTCGGACTAAAGACTCCTTGGAGATGACAAGGTTGATAGGCTGCAGATGTAAGTATGGCAACATATTTAGTCGAGCAGTACTAATAGGTCGTGAGACTTAACCATTAAAATTTCTAATACGCCTAATTTTTGCAGGCTAACTCTTCCTTAATTTCTTATAAAGTTTGATGACAACTATAAAAGTTTTCTGGTGGCTATAGCAAGGGAGAAACACCTCTTCCCATTCCGAACAGAGAAGTTAAGCCCCTTAGCGCCGATGGTACTGCACGGGCAACTGTGTGGGAGAGTAGGTCGCTGCCAGGATTAAAATTAAAACCCGATCAACTCGATCGGGTTTTTTACTTTATAGGGATTATTCTAAGGCTTGGTTTTTTGATAAGAATATAGAAACCGATTGAATATAAAATATAGCATGCAATGTTAGCTATTGATATAATAAATGCGAATAACTCTGGCGCTATTTCACTAAAATTAATACTCAAGTTATTTAAAGCCCCGATTGCAATTGCTAATAAAAAGTATGAATATGCCTTCCCTCTTTCATCCGAATAATTAATTTTCTTAGAAGCAAGTATAAAAAGCCAAATTAATATAATTGAAACGGCAGATACCTGTTCATTGGGAGATGTTCCGGGTAATCCCAAACTAAGATCAATCAGAAAGATAGTTCCCAATAAAACAAAAACTAAGACGAAGCGGGATATTGATGATTTAAAACTGAAGCTTATTAGAAACGAACCGAGGAAAAAAAGTTCGACATAGTTCATTGTCCTAAATAAAAATAAATTGTTTATTGAGTTAAAAGCAAGGAAAGTCGCCCAACTATGTAATAAAACTGTAACACTGATATATATGATGATAAAATTTACTCTTTTATCAAAAAAAAATCCTTTTTTTATCCAATAGAAAATTGCTAATGCAAAAGGTAAAAATAAAAAAGTCGTGCTAAAAATTGATAGAATGAATATAACTTGCGCCATAAGCGAGTATTAGAAAATTTTACTGATAATATACAAAATAGAACTATTGTTTAGTGATTGTTTTGTGAACATCAGGTTTACTTTTAATGATCACATAAAACCCCCATGCAAAAATCAAAAATGATAGAATAGCAACAACTGCTTGAATATTAAAGGATAAGATGGGAGCTAAATCGAGGAAACCCACGCCTAGTAAAGTATTTACAGATGTAAATAGAATAGCAAAAGTAAAATAAAAGAAAGAACTTTGATAATCCTCCCTAATTTTAATTGATGGTATTGCAGCCATTCCCAGTAATGTAATAACTATTGCTTCAACCATCGATGATTCTACTGGCCACGAACTTTGTTCACCCCAAATCAAATCAATAAATATTATACCAATAGTTATTGCTAATGATAAAAAAATACACATTTTATTAGATTTTAATTGAAGTGTTAAAACAAAAAAACTAAAAATAAAAACTTCCACCACAATGAATATTCTAAGTAGGAATAAATTTTGGATGCTGTTGATTGATAATAACAGCATCATGCATTGAACAACAAAATAAAATATTAGATAAGCGCCAATCAAGTTTATTCTAAAATCAAAATTAAATTTAAATTTTTTCCAGTATACAATAGCTAGAAGCACAGGAATAAATGCTGAAAAATAACTTAAATACTGAAAAAATTTAGATATATCCATTAATAAACCCTCTTATAAAAAATCTAACCACAAAATGGTGGACAAACAAATGGAGGCCATAAAGCAACATCACCATTCGAAACCGTTACTGTCTCATCACCATCGGTTATTTTCGTATCTTTAGTCAAACCTTCACCGCCTGCTCTTAATTCAATATAAGATTCTTCCTCACCCCCTAATTCAAGGAGTTCGATCAATGTTTTAGCTTCAAATACATAATAAACATCATTTTCATCGCTTGGAAATTGTTGTAGAATGGGTGCTCTGTTTCTTCCGAAAATATTTACTTTATCATCTTTTATTCGAAACATTATATACTCGTGAGTATCCAACAGCGATTCTAATACCTTTGCATGAAAGCTTATTGATTGTATCGGAGGACCAAATAATTCGTCGGCTTCTTCTCTTGATATAATACTATTCTGTGCGGTAAGCGATAATGAAAAGGCTGCAAAGAAGATAAATAAAAGAGTAATTTTTTTCATGATAACCCCAAGTTTTGTTGTGAAATATTAGTAAATATTGAACTAACTAACTTCCCTACCCCCCAGTTGTTCTATAACAGCATTAATGAGAGGATTATCTTTTGGTGCAGATTGAATATTTTTTGTATAAGTAGAATTTGAATCGGTGGAAAATATTAAATCTACTTTTCTACCGAAGAATTCCTTTGTTTTTACCTCTAAATTTACTTTTGAATTCTTAAGATGCTCAATATCTTCTTGGTTGTCAATAGCTATTTTCACTTTAGAACCGTTAATTCCTAAAGGTTTTGAGTTGTTTAAAAGAGGTCCGAATGTGAAGTCTTTTTCCACATAATTTAGAAAATCATTCCATTTGTCAATTACTACGTCAAGATCCGAGTTTTCATTAACAATTGGGATTTCCAACTTAGCATTTTTCTCAAGGGTTTTATCGTTAATTTTTTCTTTGGACGCTTCAACTATGGAATTAGTTTTTTTTTTAGCTGAGTTAAAGAGAGATTCGTTTTTTTTGATTGGTTCAGGTGATTTATCATCAGTACCAGAATTAAATTTTGAAAGTACTTCACTAATCGTGGTAGTTCTCTCTAAACCAATTAGGTGACTTAATGCAATTTCTACTTTTAGTTTTTGATTCTGTGTGTTTTTTAATTCGTAATTTGTCTTGTTAAGGAAAGCGAGAATTCTTAAAAGGTCTCCTTCCGAAAATTGATTTTTATACTCGAGGTATCTGTTCTTAAATATTTCGGCGGATTCAATAAGTTTGTTGTTGCCGCTTATAACAACCGTAAGAATATTTCTAAAATGTTCAACTAAACCACTTATAAAATCGATGTAATTCCAACCGTTATCGTAAATTGTTTTGGAAATTTCAAATGCCGCGGTAAAGTTTTTTTGTATTACTGCATCGGATAAATCAAAATATATTTCTTCATTGATTAAGTTAAGCATCTGAAAAATATCTTCGGATTTTATATCCGTTCCACAAAAAGAAATAACTTGATCAAATAAACTCTGTGCATCACGCAATGCTCCGTCTGCTTTTTTCGATATCAGCGTTAATGATTGATCATCAATTGTAATTTTTTCGGAGTCGGCGATTTTCTTCAACTGATTTTTTATTGCGGAGAGTTCAATTCTTCTAAAATCAAACCGCTGGCATCGTGAGATTATTGTAAGCGGTACTTTGTGAATGTCGGTTGTGGCAAATACAAATATTGTATGCTCAGGTGGTTCTTCCAATGTTTTTAATAATGCATTGAAAGATTCAGTGGTTAGCATATGCACTTCATCGATGATATAAATTTTATATTTGCCTTTTGAAGGTGCGTACTTTACCGATTCGCGCAACGTTCTTATTTCATCAATACGTCGATTGGATGCACCATCGATTTCAATTATATCAAGTGATTGCGAAGTTTGAAATGATTTGCACATCTCACAAACATTGCAAGGTTCACCGTCTTTTGGGTTTAAGCAGTTAAGAGATTTTGCAAGAATTCTTGCAGTAGTAGTTTTACCTACGCCACGCGGACCGGCAAAAATAAATGCGTGTGCAATACGATTATTTACAATAGCATTTTTTAATGTTTTTGTTATATGCTCTTGACCAACTACATCTTCAAAAACTTGAGGTCGCCATTTTCTTGCAGTTACTACAAAGTTCATATCTCTGATCTTCTTAGGTAAGAATAAATTTTTCTAAATCTAACTTTTCGTTGAGTAATTCACAAATTTTTTCCAAATATTTTTTGTCTACTTTACTAAAGGAAGAAAGTGCATAACTATCGACGTCCAACACTCCAATAAGTTTCTCATTTTTAATTAACGGAACTACTATCTCGGATTTTGAGCCAGCATCGCAAGCAATATGCCCTGGAAACTTATCCACATCTTCGACGATTATGGTTTCTCTTTTTTGTGCTGAAGTACCACAAACTCCCTCACCAATTTTAATTAAAGTACAAGCCGTCTTTCCCTGGAATGGACCTAAAAAAAGCTTGTTGTTTTTTAGTAAATAAAAACCAACCCAACTTATTTTATCGAAAGCCTCTTTTAAAGCTGCACTTAAATTAGATAAGTTGCTTATTATGGGCTCTTCTGAATTGATCAAGGCTTCCAATTGCGGAAGTAGAGCTAAATAAATTTCTTCGTCGGTTTGGGTTTTATCTATTGTTAAGTTTTCAGTCATTACTTTTTGTTTTTCTTTGTTGTTTTTGATGATCTTTTCGTTTTAAAATTCGAAAACACATAAGGCATAGCTTCGGCAATTGTGTTTACCGGAACTATTTGTAAGCCTTCTTTTACCTCCGGTTTAATTTCCTTCAAATCTTTTTCGTTTTCTTTTGGAATTAAAACTACTTTCATTCCGTTTCGTCTTGCTGCAAGGAGTTTTTCATTTAAGCCGCCGATTGCTAAAATTTTTCCACGCAAAGTTATTTCACCGGTCATTGCAACATTTGGTTTTGGCGCTTTACCCGAAACAGCAGAGTACATAGCCATTGCCAAAGTTATACCTGCGGAAGGACCGTCTTTGGGGATAGCTCCTTCGGGCAAGTGAATATGAATTTCCTTTCCCTTATTGAAATGAGACGGTAAACAAAAATCTTTTGCATTTGCTCTCAAATAACTTAGTGCAGCGGTTGCAGATTCTTTCATCACGTTACCGATTTGTCCGGTAACACTTAACTTTTCGGCACCAGGCATAACAGAAGCTTCAACAAGCAGGATATCACCACCGGCGCTCGTCCAAGCTAAACCGTTTACACTTCCCACTGCGGACTCACTTTTTGCTTTTTGTGATCTTATTTTGGGAACGCCGAGGAATTCTTCTATTTTTGATTCATTAATTGTGAATTCTTTTTTTGATTTTGTCTTTTTACCGTTTTGTGCAAACTCGGCAACTATTGTACGAGCTGTTTTTCTAAGCACAGAAGATATTTCTCTTTCCAAATTTCTTACGCCGGCTTCGCGTGTATATTCATTAATTATTTTTGAAACTGCTTCTTCTTTGAAGTTCACATTGTATTTATCGAGCCCATGTGCAGAGATTTGTTTCGGAATTATGTGCCGCTTAGCAATTTCTTTCTTTTCGAATTCGAGGTAGCCCGGAAGTTCAATAATCTCCATTCTGTCCTGTAAGGGAAGAGGAATATTGTAGCGAATGTTTGCTGTTGTAATAAACATTACTTGGGAAAGGTCATAGTCTACATCTAAGTAATGATCATTAAAAGTATGATTTTGTTCCGGGTCAAGTACTTCCAACATAGCTGATGAGGGATCGCCGCGGAAGTCCATACTCATTTTATCAATTTCATCGAGAAGCATAACCGGATTTATAGTGCCTGCTCGTTTCATTGATTGAATAATTTTCCCGGGCATAGAGCCGATGTAAGTTCTCCTATGTCCGCGTATTTCAGCCTCATCTCTAACACCGCCTAAGCTAATACGGACGAATTTTCTTCCAAGTGCTCTGGCGATTGATTTTCCGAGTGAAGTTTTTCCAACTCCGGGAGGACCTACAAAACATAATATTTGTCCGCGCATTTCTTTTACTAAATTTAACACAGCAATATGCTCAATAATTCTATCCTTGGGCTTATCCAACCCGTAATGGTCTTCATCAAGAATTTTGCGGACGTTATTTATATCGAGATTATCTTTTGTTTTCTTTTTCCAAGGGATATCGACAAGCCAATCAAGATAATTTCGTATAACGCTTGATTCAGGTGAACTTGGAGGAGTTTTCTTTAACTTATTAAACTCTTCAATTGCTTTTTCTTCAACAAGTTTAGGCATCTTGGCTTTTTGAATTTTTTCACGCAGTTTAGCAAATTCAGGCGATCCTTCTTCATCTTCACCAAGTTCATCCTGCAGAATTCTTATTTGTTCTTGGATGATAAATTTTCTTTGAGTCTTTGAAATATTTTCTTGTACTTTAGACTCGATTTCTTTTTCTACTTTTAAAATATCTATCTCTGAACTGAGAATTTTCATTACTTCGTAAATCTGTTCTTTCAAAGAAAACTTCTGTAAAACTTTTTGCTTAACATCGATGCTTTGATTAATGTTGGCTGCCACGTAAAAAAGTTTTCTATCATATTCGTCAATGTTTTCATACGAACTAATAGTTTCAACAGGAATGCTGCGATTAATTTTTACATACTCCTTAAATAGATTTGTCATTTGTCTAACCAAGGCATTCATTTCCTGCGGGTCTTCAAAATCGGGGAGTAAAACTTCAACTTCGGCTTCAAAAAAATTAGGGTTATCAATAAAATTTTTGATTCTTCCTTGAATAACCCCGTCGACTAAAATTTTCATTAAACCGTTAGGGAGTTTCAGAATCTGAATGATTTTTGCAATAGTACCCTCTTTGTAAATATCATCAGCTTTTGGTTCTTCAATGTTTGCTTTAGTCTGTGCCGAAAGAAAAATGTATTTTGAATTATCAAGGGCAAAGTTAGCCGCACGTATTGAATGTTCTCTTCCAACTAAAACAGGGAAAATCATATATGGAAAAATCACAGTATCTCTTAAGGGTAAAACCGGAAGCCGGGTTGGGATATCATCTACTATCGATTCATCTAAAATATTTTTGCTGATTTTTTCATCCATTACCTCTTATCTCCTAATAATTCATTTTTAGCGTTGATAAATATACCAATAATCAATTTCGTCAACAAGAAAGGTAAAAATAACAACATTGCCGCTTTTGTTTGGTTTATTAAGTCGTTAAGTTTTCAACTGTTGTTTTAAACTAATTAGGATGCTCAGTGATAGAAAAAATAATTCAAATTGCAGAAGAAGCCGGTGAAATTGCGAGAGAAGGTTTTAGAACAAATTTTGATGTTGAGTTTAAAAGTACTTCAACAGACTTGATAACAGAGTATGATAAGAAATGCGAAGCCGCAATAATTAACTTTATCAAAAAAGAATATCCTTCTCATTCAATTTTGGCGGAAGAAAGCGGAAGTTCTGAAAATGCCTCTGAATATAGATGGGTGATTGATCCGATTGACGGCACAACAAATTTTGCTCACGGACTGCCTATCTTTTCGGTATCAATCGGTTTGCAGAAAAACGGAAAAACAATTTTAGGTGTCGTGAACGATGTAATGATGGATACGATTTATTCCGCCGAACTCGGCGGCGGAGCTTACCGTAATAATCAAAAATTAAAAGTTAGCTCTACTAATGACCTTCAAAAAAGTCTGCTTGTAACCGGTTTTCCATATGACATTTCAAAATATATGCCTCAATTAACAGAGCAGTTTTCTGAATTTTTGCTAAAGTCCCGTGCAGTTCGAAGACTCGGTTCGGCAGCACTTGATTTATGCTATGTCGCTTCGGGTGTATTTGACGGATTTTGGGAAGCAAAACTTAATCCTTGGGATTATTGTGCCGGGAAATTGCTTGTTGAAGAGGCAGGCGGAAAAGTTACCGACTTTACACAAAGTGAATTAAATTTTGAAAAAACAGAGTTATTGGCAACCAACGGTAAGATTCATAATCAAATGAGCGAAATTTTAACTAAGTAGAGTTTTCTAAATCCCCTAAGTTATTGTATTGCAATTATTTATTCAGATTTATTGTTGCTAAAAAAACGAATAATGTGTAAATTTCTATTCTATGTCAAAAAATGTTGTGATTGCAATCGACGGGCCCGCCGGAGCGGGTAAAAGCACTGTTGCCAAGCATTTGGCGCAGATGCTTAAATATGTTTATGTTGATACCGGGGCGATGTACAGAGCAATAACTTTCCTTGTTCTTAGAAATAATGTTCAAGATGATATTAATGAGATTGTTAAAATAGCTGAAGATGCGGATATAAAGCTGCAGTTTGAAGACGGCATAACAAGAGTATTTATCAATGGTGAAGAAGTCACCAATGATATTCGCACTCCTGAAGTAAATTCTAAAGTAAGTGATGTCAGCAAAATTCCCGAAGTTCGCAAACAGATGGTCAAAATTCAGCGAAACTTAGGTAAGGATACAAATTTAATTGCCGAAGGACGTGATACAACAACCGTAGTTTTTCCGGATGCAACAATAAAAGTTTTTTTGACTGCTTCATTAGAAGAACGAGTAAAACGTAGACACAAAGAACTTCTGGAAAAAGGAATGCAGCTTACGTTAGATGAGGTTAGAGAAAATATCATTCAACGAGACAGAATAGACAGCAGCCGGGAGGTTAGTCCCCTCAAAAAAGCAGATGATGCTGTTGAAATAGATTCAACTAATATGACAATACCGGATGAGATTTATAAAATTTTAAATATGATTGAAGAAGCAACCGGTATGAAATTAAGAAAAAGTTTTTAGGTCATCCGAATTAACTAGTGTTAAATTAAATTCAACAAAGCTTTTTTTCTTTCGATGACCGGAGAACAAAAAGCTGAAAGTCTTTTGGAGGATAGATGTCCGAAAAAGAAAAAGATCAAGAAGTACAAGTGACCGTTAAAGAGGCGCTTGAAGATGCAAAAATATTTAATGAAGATGAATATTCCGAAGAGGAATTAAAAACCCTTGCTAAGTTATATTCAGAATCATTTTATGACATTAAAGAAGGCGAAATTATAACCGGTAAAATAGTTGGTATATTCGGAGATAATGTAGTTGTTGATGTCGGTTTTAAATCAGATGGTACTATTTCTAAACAAGAATTTAACGCAACCGAAGAAATAAAAATCGGAAATAAAGTTGATATAGTTATTGAAAGCGTTGAAGACGAAGACGGAAATTTAGTATTAAGTAAAAAACGTGCAGACTTCCTTAAAGTTTGGGATAGAATTCTTAAAGCTCACGAAAATGATGAAATCATTCCCGGTAAAATTCTTAAGAGAATTAAAGGCGGAATGGTTGTCGACTTAAACGGAATCGAAGCATTTTTACCTGGTTCACAAATTGATATTCGTCCCGTTAGAGATTTTGATGCATTTGTTGGACAAACAATGGATTTCAAAATTGTTAAAGTTAATATACCTACTGAAAACATTGTAGTTTCTCATAAGGTACTTATCGAAGAAACGATTGCAGACCAAAGAAAAGAAATTCTCGACAGCTTGGAAAAAGGTCAAATTCTCGAAGGTATAGTAAAAGCTATTACCGATTTCGGTGTGTTTGTTGACCTCGGTGGTGTTGACGGACTTGTTCATATTACCGACCTAAGCTGGGGTAGAATTAATCACCCAAGTGAAATTGTTAAGCTTGATGAAAAAATCAAAGTTGTTGTTACTGATTTCGATAAAGAGAAGAAGAGAATTTCTCTCAGCTTAAAACAATTGCAGCCTCATCCTTGGGAAAATATTGACAATGTATATAAAGTCGGCGACAAAGTTTCCGGCCGGGTAGTTTCATTAACTGATTATGGTGCATTCATAGAAATTGAAAAAGGCATCGAAGGATTGATTCACATTTCAGAAATGAGTTGGACACAGCACATTAGCCATCCTTCTCAATTCGTTTCGATGGGACAAATTGTTGAAGCAGTAATTTTAAGCCTCGATAAAGATGAAAAGAAAATTTCTCTAGGTATGAAACAGCTTACACCTGATCCATGGCAAGAACTTCTTAAAAAATATCCTGTCGGTTCAAAACACACAGGTATTGCGAGAAACTTGACCAACTTCGGCGTCTTTGTTGAACTTGAGCCTGGTATAGATGGATTAGTTCACATATCAGATTTATCATGGACAAAGAAAATTCGTCACCCCGGGGAAGTTGTTAAAAAAGGTGAAGAAATTGAAGTAGTTGTTTTAAGTGTTGATACAGAACAAAGAAAAATCTCACTGGGTCACAAACAAATAAATGATAACCCATGGGATAACTTCGAAAAAGAATATGCAGCAGGTAAGAAAACCGAAGGTAAAGTTGTTCGCATAATTGAAAAAGGATTAATTGCCGAACTTCCATTGGGGGTTGACGGATTTATTCCTGCTACGCAACTTTCACCAAATAAGATTAAAAATCTTTCTTACTGTTTCCCGGTTGAAACAAAACTCGAACTTGTTGTTCTTGAATTCGATAAAGAAAACAAGAAGATTGTATTGAGCGCACTTGCCGTTGTAAAAGAAAAATCGGATGAAGAAATTGCAAAATATATTGAGCAATTTAAGTTAGATAAAGTATCGGTTGATGATATTAAACAAGCAGATACCGGTAAATTTGATCCGTCCGATTTTGATATTTACGAAGATAGAGTAGAACCAACAGTTCCTTCACCTCCTTCTGAAGAAAAGAAAGAGGAAAAAGCAGAAGCCAAGGTAGAAGGAAAAGAAGAAAAGGCTGAAGAAACAAAAGAAGAACCTAAAGCCGAAGATAAGAAAGAAGATGATTCTGCTGAAGCTGAGGATGATAAGAAAGAAGATACAAAGTAAATATCAGTAAACATTTTAGGGCTGTATTTAGTTAATTAACTTTTTAACTTAAGTGCAGCCCTTTTTTAATACGATTAAAATAAAAATTAGAGAAACCTTCGAGGTCACTTGTTTTGCGACCTCGAAGGTTACTCTTTAGATTAAATCAATAAAAGAAACAAGTGAACAAAAAAGTAGCATTCCATACATTAGGCTGTAAACTAAACTTTTCCGAAACATCAGCCATTAGTGAAGATTTCCTTAAGAAAGGGTTTGAAGTTGTTGATTTTAATTCTCCGGCAGATGTTTACGTCGTTAATACGTGCACTGTTACGGATAACGCTGATAAAGAATGTCGTCAAATTGTAAGACGTGCTCTCCGCAATAATCCAAATGCATTTGTAGCCGTAACCGGGTGTTATGCACAGTTGCGTTCCGATGAGATCGCAAAAATTGAAGGTGTAGATGTAGTTCTCGGCAGTAATGAAAAATTTAATATTCTCGATTACGCCGGCGACTTTTCGAAAAACGAACTCTCTTGCATTTATGTTTCCGAAACTGATGAATTAACTGATTTTCATTCATCACTTTCTCTCGATGGAAATGAAAGAACCCGTGCTTTTTTTAAAATTCAAGATGGCTGCGATTATAAATGTTCATTCTGCACAATTCCACTTGCAAGGGGAAAAAGCAGAAGTATGAATCCCGATAAAGTAATTGACGAATTTAAAATGCTGCTCGATGCCGGGTATAAAGAGATTATTTTAACCGGTGTAAATGTGGGAGATTATGGTAACAGTTTTAGCATGAATTTGTATGATCTTCTTCAACGAATGTTGAAGGTGAAAGGTGATTATAGAATCCGTATCAGTTCAATCGAACCGAACTTATTGAATGACGACATACTTGAATTAACACGTGAAAGTGAAAAGATGGTGAGTCATTTTCATATTCCTTTACAAAGCGGCAGCTCCGAAATACTGAAACTAATGCAGCGTCGTTATAAAGTAGATTTTTATAGAAATTTGATTTATAAAGCTGTGGACAAAATACCTGATCTTGGAATCGGGGTTGATGTAATTGTTGGTTTCCCGGGAGAAACAGATAAACATTTTTATGAAACATATGATTTCTTAAAAGAACTTCCTATTTCTTATTTGCATGTTTTTACGTATTCCGAAAGACCGAACACGAAAGCAATTGAAATGGGTGGAAATATTGACATACAGATTCGCAAGAAAAGAAATAAAATGCTTCGTATATTAAGCGACAAAAAAAGAGCGGAGTTCAACAGAAGTATGATTGGCAAAACACAAACCGTTCTTTTTGAAGAACAGAATGAAAACGGAATGATGAAAGGATTTACGGAATCCTATTTGAGAATTGTTCATCCCTATAATAATACATTGATTAACAAGTTTACCAAGGTAAAAATCAAGGAGGCAAATGGTAATATTTGTACTGTTGATTTAATCGAAGAAAACATTCAAACATTAGCCGGATAACATTATGAAAAAACTCTTGTTAATCAGTTTAATTACCTCTTTTATCTTTGCGCAAGAACAAACCAAATCCATTATTGAATTAAAACAGCAGATTGATATCGGTACTCAGCAAAGTACAACAGTACAATTGCAATCAGCTCCAGAAAAAAAGAAAGCTGGTTTAGCGATTATCTATTCCTTGATACTTCCCGGAATGGGGGAGCTTTATGCCGGTAATTATGACAGCGGAATTTACTTCACAATTGCCGATGCAGTATTTTGGGGCGGAGTTGCCGGGTTAAACATATACGGTAATTGGAAGGAAGACAGCTATCGTTCTTTCGCACAATCGAATGGAGATGTTAATCTAAACGGTAAAGATGAAAAATATTTTGCAGACATCGGTAATTACGTTGATATTTATGAGTACAACAGGGTACAAGAACTAAGTAGAAACTTTGAAGCTATATATAATGAAGACACACATTTCTGGCAGTGGGAAGATAATTCTCAACGCAGTGAATATCGTAGTATGTGGACTTCTTCAGAGAACGCATATAATAACGTTCGGTTTGCTGTCGGGGCATTAATTTTGAATAGAGTTGTAAGTGCAATAAATGCAGTTAGATTAGTTTCTGCGTACAACAAAAGAATCGAAAGTGATACTTGGAATGTGTCTGTCGGTATGACATCTCAACCGAATTTACCTACCTCAATTAATTTGAATTTTGTAACAAAATTTTAAGATAACCTTCGAGGTCGCAGGTTTTTAGACCTCGAAGGTTGCCCACAGACCAAGTTTAAAAAGAGCAACCTCGAAGATAAAAACAAGCTGCCTTCGAGGTTTTGTAATTATTTATTAATTTTACTCTATGAACAACTATAAACTTATTATTCAGTATGACGGTACGAACTATTCAGGTTGGCAAATTCAAGAAAATGCCGTTACAGTTCAACAAAAAATTACCGATGCCCTTTCCATTCTATTAAAAGAAGAAGTTAATCTAATCGGATCAGGAAGAACAGATGCAGGTGTTCACGCATTGGGGCAAGTTGCAAACTTTCAAACTGAACAGGATCTCGGGCTGTTTAAGTTTTCCTATTCGCTTAATTCAATTTTACCGGAAGATATTGCAATTACACAAATTGAAAAAATGGAAGTTGATTTTCACGCGAGGTTTACTGCGAAGAAAAGAAGTTATATCTATTTACTTGCTCACAAAAAGACTCCTTTCTATAAAAAATATTCAATGCAGTATCCGCCGTTGAATAATGAACAAATCGATAAGCTGAACAAATTATCAATGTTCATAAAAGGAGAAAAAGATTTTACATCTTTCTCGAGAAAAAATGACGAAATAGAAAATAAAGTATGCGTAGTTGAAAATATTCATTGGCGTAGAAGTGGAGATTTCACGATTTTTTTCATTGAAGCAAATAGATTTTTGCACGGAATGGTTAGAACTATTGTCGGCACGATTTTATATGCTGAACGCAACAAATTAAATGGAGATTATATAAAGGATGTTTTTTCAAAAAAAGATAGAGAAGCTGCTGCGGAAGCAGTTGTTTCAAAAGGTTTATTTTTATATAAAGTGAGGTATTAAATGAATATTGATTTAACGGGAAAGACCGTTTTAATAACCGGGGGTTCAAGAGGAATTGGAGCCTCTTGCGTAAAACTTTTTGCGGAAGCAAATTGTAATGTCGCTTTCACTTATGTAAAAGCTAAAGAAAGAGCTGGTGAACTTGTATCGAAATTTGGCCCAAATGTAAAAGCATATAAAGTTGATATGGAATCGGAAGAAGAAATAAACAACAGTGTAAAGCAAACCGTGCAAGATTTCGGAAGTGTTGATATTTTAGTTCACAATGCGGGAATTTGGAATGACGGAACTCTTCAGGAAATGACTTTGAAGCATTGGAAGAAATTATTACGCATCAATCTTGACTCGATGTTTTTATTCACCAAAGCAGTAGTTCCTTTTATGAAAGAAAAAAAGTGGGGGAGGATAATTAATGTCTCTTCAACCGCGGGACAAAGAGGTGAGGCATTCCATTCTCATTATGCAGCATCAAAAGGCGGAATGATTTCATTTACAAAATCTATGGCTTGGGAACTTGGACCGTATGGAATCACTACTAACTCTGTTGCACCCGGATGGGTTGATACCGAAATGAATGATGAAGTTTTTGCCGATAAAGATTACAAAGAAAAAATCCGCAAAGATATTCCCGTCGGTAGAATTGCAACAGCTGATGATATTGCTTACCCAATTTTATTTTTAGCAACAGATTTTGCCCGTCATATCTGCGGAGAAATTATAAACGTAAACGGCGGAAGTGTTTTAGCAGGTTAAAATGGGGAAAGATAAAAAGAAATATATTTTTCAAAAATCTGTAGATATAAAATGCGGTTTGGAAGAGTTATTTAATTTTCATTTGGATACGAATAATTTACCTAAAATATCTCCGTCATTCCCTAATGCATCAATCAAAAAAATTAGCGAGGTGCCTCTAAGAAAAAATTCAACAGTAACCGTATCTCTTAATTTTTTACTCTTCAGAAGCGATTGGGAAATATTAATAAGGGAACTCGAAGCAAACAAACTAATCGGTGATTTACAGACGAAAGGTATTTTTGAATATTGGTACCATTCTCATATATTTGATTTGAAAGGAAATGAAGTTAAAATGACCGATAAAGTCGAGTTTATTCCACCTTTCGGAGTGCTGGGAATGTGTTTAATCCCGTTAATTAGATTTCAGTTAAATATGATGTTTAGTTACAGGCACAAAAAAACTAAAATGATTTTTGAGAATTAGGATGGAATTTTTAGCCGACCTTCACCCGCAAGTTGTGCATTTCCCAATAGCATTATTAATAGTGTACTCATTTTTTGAAATTATCGGCATTGTTTTGAAAAGTGAGTTTTTACTCAAATCCTCTCATTTAATTTTAGCAATTGGTGTCGCAGCATCCGTGGGAGCGGTTTTGACGGGGAACCAAGCTAAAGAAGCGGCTGATCTTGTGAAGGGCTCACTCGAATTTTATCCGGCTGATTTAATTGCAGAGCACGAAACATTTGCAACTATTTTTCTTTGGTATTTTTTTGCAGTATTAACTTTACGAACATATCTTGTGCTAAAGAAAAAATTTAAAGGTATTTTACAGTATCTGTTTATACCGTTAGTATTGATCGGTTGTTTTCTAATTTATGAAACCGGTGACCGCGGCGGGGAATTAGTTTATAAGTATGGAATAGGAACGGAAATCAACCAACATAAAAATGCGACAGAAACAAATGATTAAAAAATATTTTATAGCCATAATTCTTTTTTCATCACTAATTTCTGCACAAGCATTCAAATTTGGTGAAGCAAAAGGATTGTTTATGTCCGTTGGTGTCGGCCCAAGAATTCCACTTGGAGATTTTGCGGATACCCATAATCTCGGCGTTGGGTTTGATGTTGCTCTTAGTTATACCGATAATTTTGTTATTCCGGTTTTCTTGTTCAGTGAAATTGGTTTTCAACATTATCCCGGCAGTCAAGATTATTATAAAGAATCTGACCACTCCTCTATTTCTTCAAATGTATTGGTGATGAATTTTGGTGCAAGGCATTATTATAAGCCGTTGGTTGAAAACATTGTTTTGCTGATGCCTGTTATAGAAGCAGGCCTATCGGTTTCATATTTTGAAACATCCCACATTTTAAAAATTGATTCTGGCAAAAATAATTTTATTGAAGACAGTTTTAATGTAGGTTTTACTGCGGGCATTGGTGTTTCAATGTTTATGCTGGATGTAATGAGTCATTATCACTATTTCAAAAATAGGCAGTACATTTCATTCGATTTGAGGGTTAGAATACCAGTTTTTGTTACATTTTAATGAGGTGAAAATGGATTATAAAAATTTACTTGTTGAAATTAAAGAAACTATTGCACTTGTAACTATTAACCGTCCCGATAAACTAAATGCACTTAACAAAGAAACTCTCGAAGAACTTAGCGGCATTTTTGAAAAGTTTAGGACAGATGATAATGTTGATTGTGTGATTATCACGGGAGCAGGAGAAAAAGCATTTGTTGCCGGGGCAGATATTGCCGAGTTAAATCAATTAAACGGAATAAGCGGAGTTGAGTTTGCACAATTTGGTCAGGATGTATTTAATAAAATTGAAAACTTAGGCAAACCGGTAATCGCCGCAGTTAATGGATTTGCACTCGGCGGCGGATGTGAACTTTCGATGGCGTGTCATATCAGGCTCGCTTCAGACAAAGCAAAATTCGGACAACCGGAAGTGAATTTAGGCACAATTCCCGGTTACGGCGGCACTCAGCGTTTAGCCAAATTGATAAATTCCGGAAGGGCTATGGAATATATTCTAACCGGCGATATGATTGATGCAAATGAAGCGTTTAGACTTGGACTGGTGAACCATGTTTATCCAGCCGATGAACTTTTGCCAAAAGCTTTCGAGATGGCACAAAAGATTACATCAAAAGGGCAACTGGCAGTTCGTCTGGCCGTTAAGTCTGTTAAAGCATCTGAAAAAATGAATCTCAGTGAAGGACTTGAATACGAAGCGGCATTGTTCGGGGCATCTTGTTCCACTGAAGATTTCAAGGAAGGCACAAAAGCATTTTTGGAAAAAAGGAAACCGGAATTCAAAAAGAAATAGTTAAATAATTAGTTGGGTAATTACTCCGGGTAATAAAGCTTGTTTTGTTTGAAAAATTGCCCGGAGATTTTTTTGTATATATATGAAAAAAAAGTTTGTTTACATACTTGTAGGTTTAACAGTTATTCTTCTGTTAATAAACTTAATTATTAACTGGACAACAAAAAGTAATTCAAACCCTAAAACCCCTGAAGCTAAATCAACATTGATAGATAGTTTGTTCAAGGAATCGATTTCGAAGTTTAATCTGGATTCAAATTGGGTTGAAATTGTAGCGATTAACAGCCGCCAATATGATTCTCTCAGTCAAGTTTATAAAATAAAATTACCGGGTGATTTAAGACCGGCTGTAGTTTTGCAAGAGTTAAAAGAAGATTTTTCAGATATCCCGGTTAAACTAATCTCAGATGAAAAAGTTGTTAATGGTTACACAACACTAAATATTCTTTCGAATGATTATCTAAAATTACAGGCATCTATTAAAGTTGAAAATCAATTGGAAAGACCTCATTCTAAATTTGCCTTTGTTTTGAAGGACTTTTACGAAACTGACGAAGATGCAAAGACATTATTATATCATTCAATTATTCCGTTTAGTATTTTGTTGGTACCTTCCGAGCAAAGTGATTCTTTATTAAAAGAGATTGATGATTTTAAGAAAACATATTCAATTTTGATAGACGATGGAATTGATACTCCTAATTATGCTTTGGAAACAAAATTCACAAAAACACATTTGAAAGAATCAATACGTTATATTTCATGGGGCTATCCAGCGGCAGAAATTTATACCGTTAATGACAAATCGGAGTTGTTTAATTCTGCGGTTTTTAATTTTATAAAAGATGAATTTACCGGGCGAAGTATTACGCTTTATGCACTAAGTGATTTTACAACACTTCCTTCAAATATCTCAGAAGCAAAATCACTGTTGAACTTTTACCAGGAAAGCAGTATTGGAAAAGCCGGAAAAATAATTATGGTTCCTTCAAAAATATTTGTTGAGCTACAGAATGAACTATTAAAAATGAAAAAGAGGGGAACAAGATTTTACTCACCGAGAGAACTGATTAGTCTTAATGCTAAAACAAATACAACAAATTAAATTAGATTGCCGAGTTTGTCTAATTCGATAATTTCTAAATCATTAATTTGCTGCAAATCTCTATAAATAATTTCTTTATCACCTACAACAAAGAAACATAACTCGTCAGGTCTGAAATATTCAATTGCAGCGCGTTGAATTTCTTCAGATGTCAAATCCCAAACATTTTGAATATAAGTATCATAATAATCATCAAGTTCGTGAATTACTTTTGTTGTAATACGTTGAACGAGTTGAGAGTATGTTTCAAAGTAGGAAGGGAATTGTCGGACGAGTGAAGATTTTGCAAATGCAATCTCTGCATCCGTTATATTTTCTCTAATCAAGTTAATTTCATTTCTAATTTCAGCTATCGAATTAAGAGTATACTCCGATTGTACGGAAGTGCTTATAGTAAAATAACCGAACTGCTTATTGTAACTTAATGCAGAATGTGCTCCGTATGTATAGCCCTTATCTTCACGAAGATTTAAATTTATTCTGCTGGTAAATTGACCGCCCAAAATTGAGTTTGCAACTTTTGCTGCAAGATAATCATCTTCGTTCCGGTTTTTTGTTAAATGTCCGGCAATAATTTCACTTTGTGCTGCGCCTTCTTTGTTTACAAAAAATAATTTTGCTTTACCTTTACTTCGGTTAATATTAATCCTGGATGAGTCATTCTTAAACTGAAAGTCCCCAAGATATTTGTTAAGTAATTTTAAAAGAGTAGTTTCTTCAACGGCACTCACTGCAATTAAATTAGAAGAAGGAGAATGAAAAAAACGAGAGTAAAAATCTTTGACTAAAGTTAAATCAAAAGACTCAACGGAATTTGAGAAACCCAAGATTGGTTTATCGTAAGGGGTTCCTTTAAAAATATTTCTTTGAAAGGCATTAGCCGCAATATATGATGAATCATCAAACGACTGCAGTATTTTTGTAAGGTGTTTCTTTTTCTCTCTTTCGAAACTTTCGTTATCAAACAAAGGAGATTTAAAAATTAATGAAAAAAGCTCGAGCGTTCTCTCGAAATTTTCGGTCAAGGAAGTGAGAGATAAAAATATATAATCAACACTTGTTGATACGTCGATAGAAGAACCGAGTTTGTCAATTTCGCTGGCAAGCTGCAGAGCGTTGTATTTCCCTGCGCCCTCATCTAACAATAAAGACGTGAGGTAAGCTAATCCTTCATGTCCATATGCATCAAACAGGCTGCCTGCAGGAACCATTAAATTCAATTTTACAATCGGTAGTTTTGGTTTAGGTGAATAAAAAACATTCAATCCGTTTATTAATTCAAATGACTCGATAGATGGAAGATCAAACTTTCTCGGTACTTTCGACTGGGGTCTTATTGCTCGGTTTAATTTCATTATTTCTTAGGTACAATTCTTAATTCAACAAATGGGTTTGATAAATACTTTTCGCAAACTTGTTTGACATCATTCTTAGTAACTTTTTCGTATCGATTTATATCATAACCGAACGAGTTTGGTTCAGACAAGTTACAGTTGTAATTATTTATTTGGTCGGCTAATGTTGATTGTTTTTGTAAAGAGTAAACATAAGTCGATTTAACACTATTAACGGAGCGCTCAAGTTCGTCGTCATAAATACCATTGAGAGATAAATTATCAATTTCATCTAATATTACTTTCTTCAATTCATCCAATTCCACATTAGGTTTTGCCGTTGCAACAACAATAAACATACCCGATAAATTTGCGGAGTATTGAAATGCACTGACATCTTGTGCAATCTGTTTTTGGAAGACTAAAGATTTATATAAACGGGAATTTTTGGAATTACTTAAAACTTCGGAAAGAATATCCAACGATGCATCATAATTCCCGTAAAGTTTATCGGAATGCCAGGCTAAATATAAACGGGGAAGTTGAACGTTATCTTCAATTGTTATTGATTTTATTTCGGATAATTTTTGAGAAGGGTTCTGAACCGGAGGAATTTTATTCCCGGGTTTTATTTCGGAAAAATATTTTTCAACTAACTTAAAAGTATTGTCATATTCCAAATCGCCTGCAACAACCAAGCTGGCATTATTCGGCACATAATAAGTTTTAAAGAAGTCGGTTACATCATCAAGTTCAAAGTTTTCGATATCTTCCATCCATCCTATTGTAGGCCAACTGTATGGATGATCTTTACTGAACAAATTAGAAAAAAGAGTTTCCCAGGCTAAGCCGTATGGTTGATTTTCATACCGTTGTCTTCTCTCGTTCATCACCACGTCTTTTTGATTTCTAAGTTTATCCTCGGTTAATTCCGGGAGAAGGAATCCCATTCTATCCGATTCAAGCCAGAGAGCTAATTCAAGGTCGTTGGAAGGAAGAGTCTCGTAATAATTTGTTCTATCAAGACTTGTTGAGCCGTTCAAAGTACCGCCGGCTTCTTGGATATATTTGAAATGTTTTTCCTTCGGTACATTCTGGCTTCCTTGAAACATCATATGTTCGAAGAGGTGAGCAAAACCGGTTTTGCCCGGCTTCTCGTTTGCCGATCCTACTTTATACCACAGATTAACCGATACAAGCGGAATTGAGTTATCTTTATAGACAACTACTTCAAGCCCGTTGGGAAGAGTGGCTTTTTTATATTTAATGTTCAGAATGTTTTTCAAATTATTCGGCTAAAAGAAAACTTATTCTCTCTAATTTTCCATCAATATTGTTATTTGGTTGAATGCCGTAAATTTCACAAAGTAAAGGATAGATATCAATATTCCAAACGGTTCCGGTTTTATAATTCCTTTTGAATGCCGGTCCGCTTGCAATAAAAATACCGTGCATATCTGTTAGATTATTATCATAACCATGCGTTGCACCATCTTTCCAATTATCAATATCTTTTTGATGTGCAAGATACCATCCTTTATCGGCAATTAAAATTATATCGGTTATTAATTCGTTATCGGAATAATGATAATGACTTGGAATATTTTCCTTTGTGTAAACTTTGTAATGAAATTCATTTTCCTTTAAGATGTTGTAAACAGTTTCTACTTCATCGACCTCCGGCTGTATCAGCATAAAAGGTCCGTTATCACCTGAATAATATACATAACCACTCAAAATTTCTTCGATGTTGATTACTTGGTTTTTACTTATTTCGGTCATCCCGTGATCGGAAACGATAATAACATTTACGCTGTCTCTCATTCCGATATTTTCCAAGCCGGTATATAAATATTCAATCAGCGAATCACATTTTTGAATAGACTTATTTATCTCCGGAGAGTTTGGACCATACATGTGACCTTTAGTATCTGTTTCATCAAAATAGATTGTAAGGAAATGCGGTCTCGTTTCTCCCGGTAACTGGAGCCATTTAACAAGAGTATCAATTCTTTCTTTATATGGTTTATAATGATCGTAATATTTGAAGTAGGTCGGACGTCTTGATTCGTCATTTAAAGTTGAGCCCGGCCAAAAATGACATGCCGAAGTAATGCCGTTCTTCTCGGCGGTTTCCCAAAAAGCTTCACCCAGATACCATTTACTTTCTCTTTGTGAATAATCCTTTTTAAGTCTGTATGTATCACCTGTTTTTATATTCTTAAATCCGTTTGATATAATTCCGTGATGTTCGGGATACATCCCGGTTACAATTGAGTAATGGTTGGGAAATGTTTTTGATGGGAATGACGGTCTGAGAGATAATGCATGTACGCCTTCATCAATGACTTTTTGAATGTTTGGTGTGATATTTCGGTTAACATAATCCCATCTAAAGCCGTCGAATGACACTAAAACTACATAGGGTTTTGTGCCAAAAATGCTAATAGAAAGAAAAAGAAGCAGTAAAATTATTTTTTTCATTTTTGATCCTTTTTACATTTCAAACTGGAATGACAAACTCCAATTTCGTTCTCTACCGTAAAAAACTCGTGCAGAATTTCCATCATGAGTTTGACCGTCTAACGCGTATACAATATTGTCATTGTTTATTATGTTAAATATATGAAATGAAATTAAGATTTTTTTGAAAAGTTCCGATTCCGTATTCCAAGTGTAGTTGAGATGTAAGTCCAACAAATAATAATCCGGTAATCGCCACGAGTTTGCGTTCTTCTCTGAAACATCACTTCTGTTAGCCGGATCATAATCTGCATAAATTCGACCGAAGAAAGTAAAAGCCGGTGTGACTGAAAGCGTATGTGCGGTGCCTAAGTAAAAACTATATGTACCGGCAAAATATGCTCTTGTCATTGGAGAGTTGCCTACATAAAGTTCATTAACATATGAATTAATTTGTTCAGTTTGAGTGGGATTACTTTCGGGTGCTAGAACAGTATTAACATCACTGGTCCATTTATTAACTGCGTAAGAAAACATTCCGTCAAAAATAAAATTATTGCTTAGTCTTAAATTTAAATTAGATTCTAAACCTAAATGCCGGGCTGAAGCACCGGAAATATTATAAAAGAAATAATTCCCTGTATTCTGGTCCTGAACAGTTCTGCTTATTGCCTGGTCTTTCCAAGTTGTATAATAGGCATTAACATTCAACTGAAAGTGGTAACCGGCAAATCTATACCCAAGCTCTGAGTTAAATATTTTTTCATTAACTACATTTTGATATTTGTTATTGGAGTAATCAAACACGTTGAAGGCTATTGGAGCCTTTGTAAAATACGACACATTTACGTAAGCATTGTTGTGCGTATCGAATTTATAATTAAGTCCGGCTTTGAGTGAATAATTAAAAAAACTTTCCCAGTTTGTTTCAAACAACGGTTCATCCGGTGAATAATTGAAATTATCTCTACGCTTATATGAAGTGTTTGAAATTGCAATATTCAATAACGTGTTAAGCTTTCCAATAAAAAACTCAGCTTGCGTAAATCCTCCGAATTGTGTAGCAAAACTATCGGCGTCATAATCAATTTTGTCACCTGGTTTCAACAGAGTGTTTGGGTCTCTGTTTTTATTAGCAAATCCAATATAATAGTCGCCGCCAAGTAAGTTGCCGACTTCGGCATAATTTTGAGCTGCATAATATTTTCCATCAATTCCTACTGAAAGATTTACAGAATTGCTTTTATAGCTGAGAGATGTAATACCTCCAAACCAATTGTGTTTATGTACAACATCGCGCAAGGGGTTAGCGGATCTTTTAAGCGTTTGATGATAAGTTGTATCTATATTGGTAGAGTTAAAATCCCATTGTTTTTGAAAATCAATTAATCCGTTATCTGTTCGATCAAATGAGGTATAAGGAGGAACGGTTCCACCGCCTTCACCGAATGTATAATAAAGTACAGTGGAAATATTCCAATCGGAATTTAAGCTCCAGTTGTGAATTAGATTAAGTGACGGCTTATGAAATTTATTATCGCGCAGATTTAAAGGATGACCATTCAAGTAACCCCAATCTGCATTATAATTAATACCATATTTTTCATAGTCACTTATTAAACTGGGTGTAATTCTTTGAGCATGATTTTGAGGAGAACCGATTAATTGTAAAATGAGACTATGATCTGTTGTTGTGAAGCCTGTAGATAAATAATATGTAAATTCTTCCAAATTGGTTCTGTCTGCATATCCATCCCATGTCTTTCTCGAAATCAATGCATTAAGCGAAATAGAATTGCCGATCGGTTTTGAGATAGCCAAAGTTGCTTTTCTAAAGTTGTCGGACCCCGATTCGAATTTTACGACAGAGTTTATGTTATTAGGGAAGCCGGTAGTAACAATGTTCACTAATCCACCCACAGAAGAAGTTGAATAAGGTGAAGCACCAATACCACCTTGCACTTGTATGATGCTTATAACATCAGCTATGCCTGCATAATTAGACCAATAAACTTCACCGTTCTCGGGATTATTAATTGGGACACCGTTTAGCATAACACCTATGTTAGTCTGATCAAATCCGCGTATGTTTAATCTTAAATCCCCTAAGCCGCCTCCCTGAGGAGAAACATAAACGCCGGGGAGTGAATTCAAAATTTGCATTGCATCTCTTGCACCTAGCCTGTTTTCTATTATTTCTGATTTTAATTGACTGAAAGAGATGGGAGTTTCATTCTGCTTTACTTGTGAAGCTTCAACTATCGTTTCAGCTAAAAGAGTTGGTGAGGGCTTTAAGAAAAAATTTAGTTCAGTATCCGCAGTAATTTTTAACGAACTTTTTAGCGCTTCGTACCCTACAAAACTGATTTTAATTTTATAATCGGTTGTCTCCAAATTACTAACCTCATAATAACCTGAGTTATTGGAAGTAGTTCCAATATCAGTCCCTTCAATAATTATGTTGGCATCCGGAAGAGGGGATAAAGTAACCGCATCATAAATGTAACCGCTCAAAGTTAGTTTTTGTGCACAAATAATGTTAATAAAAAGTAAAAGAAGAATAGCAATGCGATACATTATTAAACCTTTCAAAAAAATGTTTAAAAAAAGTCCCGCTAAAAGCGGGACTTAAAAATAATAACTAAATTACCAAGAATTAGAATCTGATTGAGAAACCGGCGTTAAAGTTTCTTGGTAATCCGGGGAATATTTCAGCATCATCTGCGCTGTGATTTACACCGTTTTCGTCATAAGCGTTGTAACTACTGTTATCGGTAGCATCAGCAACATATAGTTCATCAAACAAGTTGAATACATGACCGAATATGGTTATATCAGCAACTTCGATAGGGAGATTGTATGAAAAATGGAAGCTGAATAAACTGAAAGCAGGAATTTGCCATACTTGGGCTTTATCGTCCTTATCTGTTCTGCTGAACGGATCATATTGTGAATAGTATTCATCGTTATAATTCCAAACTAATTGTGCCTGCATTCCGGGAATTGGGAAAACTGTTAACCCAGCAGCAAGCTGTAATTGAGGCTGGTCACCAACCTTCAACCCATCAATATAATAGTTATAAGAAACAACTGAGTCAGGGTTGCCTTGGTCAGGAATATATGAACCGCTTACATCTTTTCCATATTCCCAAATACCTTTTGAGAATGCAACATCAAGTCGTACAAATCTTGCAGGTTGGAAAGCAACTTCGGCTTCAACACCCATATGTGTTGATTCGATACCGTCCAAACGAATCAAGCCTTCGCTACCATCGGCATTTTGAACACCGCGAGATTGAGCTCTATCTTTCCAATTGGTGTAGTAAACATTTGATTTAATGTTGAGCATATTCTTCAATAATCTGAAGTTTGCACCTAATTCAGCCGATAAGAATTTTTCGTTTTTAGGATCTTCAATTTTAACGCTGTTAACGTCGTCAATAACCTGGTCAAATATCGGCACTTTTGAAACATAACCAACGTTTGCGTAAATGTCTGTTTCCGGAGTTACACGGAAGCTTGCACCGCCTTTGAATTGATAACCGCTAATCCAATCGGTTTCAATTTGGCGTTCTCCGCCGTCAGCAGCTTTTTTAAAGTGATCAACGAAATCGTATTTAATAACCGAATAACCTGCAGTACCATAGACTGTTAATCTATCGGCAGTATATTCAGCTTGTGCATAACCGCCGAGCCAATCGACCGTGTTGGTGTTATAATAATTGATTTTGTCACCAAGACGTTTATACAGTTGAAGACCGCTTTCAAATTCATTGTTGCCGGCGTATTCTTTGAAATAATCACCACCAACTAAGTCTCTAACTTCTCTGTAGTGGTCAATTTCAGCATGTCGCCAGTCAACACCAAACGATAATGTAAGGTCTTGATTCACTTTATAATAAGCTTTAGAAATAGCACCGATTGTCCATTGTTGATTTACCGAGTTTCTTAAAATACCACGAGCAATTCTGTACTCGGTACTGTCGCCGTCTCCGTCAAAATCTAAGAGTTCGGTATTATTAATATTTCTTTCATATGTGCTTCGCCAATCAACCACACGTTGTTTGTTTGTGTAATCCCAGCCCATACTTCCGTAAGTACCTGTACCACCGCCTTTACCGCCCGACCAGTAAGCAGTAGTATAAAGTGAAAAGGCATCACTAAATTGTGAGTACCAGTTTAAGTTGACCAATGGTTTGTGGTAGTAATTTTGTCTTTCCCACATATAACCTGTTGCGTAACGGTCAGTAATTGGAGTATTCCAATACATTTCGTAGTATTGTTTACCGTCATATTCAGAAGGAGCACCGCTCCAATTAGGGTTGTAGTTAAGACCTAATTCTTGAAATTTAGGATCTTTTAGAACTTCTTCAGAAAATCCTAATTCTCTTGCAAGTTCATGACTGAATGAAGCTGCATTTAATTTATAAGATCTCTGTCCGTGTCTTTGCGGAGCACCCATTGCATAAAGCTCGATTCTATTGGTTTTGTTGATTTGATAAGCTGCACCAAAGTAATATGACCATGCATCGGTAAAAGTACCTTGAGCAATACCGTCGCCTGTTTTCTTAACAAGACCAAGGCTCATTGCAAATTTGTCATCTACTAAACCTGTATGAGCAAATACAGATTGTTTTGAGAAGTTACCTGTACCGGTTTCGGTTTTGAAAAACATCGAAGATCTTTGCTGTGTTGGGTCAGAGATAACGTTCATAGTACCACCAATAGAAGGAGTAGCTAAGTTAACGGCACTGAGGCCTCTCTGAACCTGGATAGAAGAAGTAGCATCACTAAGACCATCCCAGTTTGACCAATAAACCCAACCGTTTTCCATATCGTTTATCGGCACACCGTTGATCATAATTGCGATGTTTCTTTGATCAAAACCGCGGATGTTAACTCTTGCATCACCGGCACCGCCGCCTTGTTCTGTTGCATAAACCGAAGGAGTGGTGTTAAGTACCATAGGAATATCTCTTGAACCGAGTTTGAATTCCATGTCCTTTTTGTCAACGTTAGTGAATGCAACAGGAGTTTCTCTTTCTTTTGCACGATCTGCAATAACTTCAACAGATAGAGAAAACTCGTAATCGTTGAGTTCAAAATTTTGTTCCAAATTCCCGGTTAGGTTGATTTCGTACTCAACTGTTTCGTAACCGATGTAGCTGCATACTAGAGTATATCTGCCTTTTGGAGCAGTAAACTCATAAGTGCCTCCTTCAGAAGATGCGTCTCCAAAAGTTGTGCCTTTCAAATACACGTTAGCGCCGATAAGTGCTTCTCCGTTTCGAGAGTCAGTCACTTTACCTTTAACGGTATAATCCTGAGCTACAACAATTGAGGCAACGAGGAGGAGAGCGATGATTAAGTTGTAGATTTTTGACATTTGTTAACCCTTTGTTTGGTTAGTGAAATTAATTAATTAGTTATGTAATAATAAGTACTACAGTTCTTTTTTAGAATGCTTTTATTCATTCTTAACAATTTGTTAATATTATTTTTTATGTAAAAAAAGTGCGGGGCATATTTTATATGTTGATAGTGGTTGTTCTCATATTTAGCGGTACAAATTGAGAACAAGTTTTGATTAGCAATATAACCGGAGAATAAAATTAAGTCTCTCAATTGATGCAAAAATTTTGTCCTAAATCACGTATTAAAGATACGGCAATATAATGAATGTAGATTTAATAATAAAAAGAGATTTTTAACTTTTTTCGAAAAGTGTTGATTATCCTAAAAAAATCAATTTAATCTTTAATCGCGTTAAGCAATTGATTAATATGTGTAACTAATCATATACGATTTGATTGGTTCCTTTAATTTGTCGAATTCTACTACTTCAATAACGTTTCCTTTATCATCATATTTAAATCTATATTCGTGATAGATGTCCTCATCGGGATTTTGATAAATTTCTTTTTCTACTTTGCCCGTGGGTGTGTATGTATATTCATAACTGTATTTTAGTTTAGCATCTTCATTAAATTCTTTTTCCGAGGTCAACATGTTATTATCACCATATTCGTATTTTTTGAGGAGCTCTAAATCACCGTAATCATCGTACCGGGTTTCTTCAATAAGATTATTTTTGCTATCGTATTTATAAATTGCTTTAGAGACTAAAGATCCGTCTCCTTCGTAAATTATTTCCGTAATCAGGTTGCCGCTTTGGTCGTACTCATTAACTTCTTTTTGAACCACTGCGCCGTCTGCATCATAAGTCAGTTTTTCCGTTATGTTGTTATTGGAATCATATTTGTAATCCACTTTAATATTCGGCTGACCTTCGGAATCATAACCAATCATCTTATCTAAATTACCGGATGAAGTGTAGTAATAAATTTTTCGGGAGGTTATGTTTCCGTCTTCATCATATTCGGTCTCTTTGGTAAGCTTTCCATTTTCATATTCATAATCTTTTTTATGAATTATACTTTCATCAGGTTCATGTTCCGTTTCAGAAATCAGGTTATTATCTAAATCGTATCTGAACCGTTTTAGAGAAATGATATCGTTATCATCATTATAAATAACTTCTTTTGTAATATTTCCCGAACCATCGTATTCATATTGCTTGGTGCTTTTTAGTTCTCCATCTTCATTGTATTCAATGTACTTGGTAAGATTTCCAGAGTTGTCGAATTCCGCACCGAACATTCTTAAACCTACCGGAACCGGTTCCCCGAATTGATATGTGTGTGCAGTTTGTTCGTAGCCACGTATGCCGACTACATTTTCTTTCGCATAATCTTTAACTGTTTGTGCCGCCAGTGTTATTACTGCAAAGCTAAGTAAAATGAAAATCTGAAAAATTCTCTTTGAAAGTAATGACATTGTTACCTCCAATAAATTATAGACTAATGTATCTTCTTAAAAGCAATATAGGAAAAGCATTTGATATTGGAAATAAAGTAATTGCTGAAAAGGGTAAAATAATTCTCGCCTCAAAAACAAAATACTTGTGAAGCATTAAAATAGGGTTTCAATAGAAAAAAAATGAGAGCTATTTATAATTGACAAACTGAACCGGAAAATTAAAGTCTGCTTCTTTTACTTTTTGAATTACTTCCTGCAGTTCGTCTTTTTTTGACCCTTGAACTCTTACAATCTCATCCATAATTTGTGCTGAAACTTTGAGTTTGCTGTCTTTGATTAGTTTGGTAATAAGTTTCGCATTGTCTTTTGAGATGCCGCTTTGAAGATCAATTTTTAGTTTAACTCTTCCGCCACCGGAGGGTTCTAATTCGTTTACTTTCATTGCTTTGAGTGATATGCTTCTCTTTATAAACTTTGACTGAAGAATATCGAGAGCAGCTTTAATAGAGTAGTCATCTTTAGAATTAATGGTTATAAATTTTTCTTTTTTGTTTAAGTTAATTTCAGTGTTGGAATCTTTCAAATCATAACGTTGGTTAATCTCTTTAAGAGCCTGGTTAACTGCGTTATCTACTTCTTGAAAATCGATTTCACTTACAATGTCAAATGAAAATTTTTGTGCCATTTTGTTTTTCCTTAGTCGTTTTCGAAACAATTAAATATTGTAGCACAGACATTCTTGTCTGTGCAATAAATCAGAATGTGAACTTTGCAGCTTGCACAGATTGGAAAATCTTTGCTACAATAAAATATAAACGTTACAGCTTGCACAGATTGGAAAATCTGTGTTACAAAAAATATTTATTTAATCTCATCAAGGTTATTTGCAAGGGCAAGTGCTATTCCGTTTGTCCACCCGAATCCGTCCTGTAAATCATACTCACCACCTCCGGCAAAAAGAGAAGTATCTTCAACATTATACTTCTCAAACATTTTTCCAGTACGCCCAAAAACATTGCGGTTTAGTTTGAGCCAACGACTTTTTATCTCATCAGCTAATTTAATAAATCCGTACTTTTTTAGCCCGACAATTGTAAGCCATTGTAACGGCGGCCAACCGTTAGGGGAATCCCATTGCTGACCGGTGTGATTCAAAGTTGCAACCAATCCGCCTTCTTTTAGAAATTTTTTTTCAATTATATCCGCAACTTTCTCAGCTTGCTCGTTAGAAGCCAATTCAAAAAACAAAGGGTACACTGAAGCGAGTGAATACGTTGGAGTGTTTTCTCTTTTTATAAAATTATAATCGAAGTAAAAGTTATCTACCCAGCAATATTTGTTTATAAGTTCTTTCCGTTTTTGAGATCGCACAATATATTCTTGATGTAATTTATCTTTTTTATCCAACAAATAAAGTTCTGCTAATTTCTTTTCGGTAAAATAAAGAAGCGAATTTAGGTCAACTGGAATTATATTGGTTGTAACACAGGTTCTTAAGTTACTTTCATCTTCAAACCATCTGCTCGAAAAATCCCAACCCGATTCACAAGCAGCTCTAATATTTTTATAAAATTTACTTTGCTCTTTTTCTGATAAATCTACTGCGGCTGAATAATCTTCATAATACGATTCTTCACGGGGAACATCATCATTGTCGTAGTACCTATTCAAAAAATCGTTTTTGTTCAGATTTACCAAACGTGTTTCTTTGTTCATCCAAAATTGATATTCTTTTTGTAATTGAGTTAAGTATTTCAACTGCCATTCTTTAGATAAATATTTTGACAACAAATCAATCATTGCAGCAAAGAAAGGAGGCTGCGAACGGGTTATGTAATAAATGCGATTACCGTTCGGAATATGTCCAACTTCATCAATTAAATAAGCGAAATTATCGAGCATATTTTCTGCGGTTTCAATTTCATTTGATATAACTAATCCCTGCATAGTAAAGAAACTATCCCAGTAATAGATTTCTCTAAATCTCCCTCCGGGAATGATGTATGGCTTAGGCAGGTTAATCAAAGAACTATAGTCTTTCGGTTTTAGATTATCCCGCTTCAAATATTTCCACAATAATTTAATATGCTCTTCCATTGTTCGGTTTTCGGGAAGCTGAAGTTCAACCGAATTTTCCGACGGCAGTTCGAAGTGTGCTTCAATAAATTTTTTAAGATCAATATCATCAAGTTCCGAGTAGAGTTGAAATATTTCTTCGGGATTCTTTTTGGGAGTGGAATCAACGAATGTTTTTGAATCCGGGAATATTCTATTTCTCTGTACTTCGGTGAATAATTTTCCCTGTACTTGTATGTAATCTTTTTTAGAATACCTCATTTAAATTTCCTTGAATTCAAATTTCTTTCTAAATCCTTTGTAGACGAAAATTGTAATTAACAATAATGCCATAGGTAAAAGAGAAAAATAAAAAGCAGTTTGACCATCAAACATACCAAACAATGTTCCGGTTATAAGCGAACCTGTTGTGCCGCCAAGAGCAGAAAAGATTACGATCAAACCGGTCATTGCGCTTTGCTTATTTTTGGGAAGAGCACTTAATACGGATGAATTAAGAGCCGGGTAAATTGGTCCTAAAAATAACCCGATCAGCGGAAGAAGAAATGCAGCAATAGGTGCGCTAAGCCAATCTTCCACTTCTGATGGAGCAATATCAATCGTTAAAGGAATTACAAGTATAATCAAAGCCATTGCACCGATAACACATCCAGCAAGAACAGGCATCCAGCTGAATTTTTTTATAACCCAGCCACCGCCGATTCTTCCCAATGCAATAGCTCCGGCGAGAATGCTGACAATCTGCACACTAATTGATGAGGGGAGAAATAGAACTTGTTTGTTAAATGTGGGCAGCCAGGTTTGAATACTTTGTTCAATAAGCACATAGAAAAAAGCCCCGAAGATAAACGCAATAACTAAGGGGAATCGTACAAGAGCAATCATATCTAAAAATTCGTGAAGTGTTTTGAAGCCTTCTTTTTTTACGGACGATTCGTCCAATTTTGTTGTGAGTAAAATAAAGAATGCGATTATACATAACGCAGCTAAAATATAATATGTATCAAGCCAAACATATGCACCACCGCTTGTTTCCGATTCTATAAAGAAACCGAATATCCAATATCCTGAAAGAACTCCTATCATAAAAATTCCTTCCAAAACACTCATTAAACTTGCGTGCTCGTCGGCTCCTTCCGTAATAATTCCCACAGTAGAATAAGCTGCCACCTTAATCAGCGCAAAACTTAAACCGATTGAAGCAAACATTATTTTTGACATAAGGAAACCGTCAAAATATCTCATTCCCAATGTTGCGGCTGTTACAATAATTAATGCCGCTAGCATGGATCTTTTATATCCAAACTTTGGGATGTATGATGCAAGTAAAAATGAAAAACCTGCAATGGACAAGTCTTTAAAAGCTTCGAGTATACTTGCCGCTTCTTTGGAAACCGCATAGTGTTCAATAACCTGAAGTATAACTATACCTACGGAATTTAAAAGAATGCCGATTACAAAAAAATTGATGAAAAGGGATATCTTAAGTTTTATGTCAGTCATATTCACCAAAGGGTTTGTTTTGAAGTAATAATAAAAATACAATTCGATAATCAAAATTAAAAGTGGTAATATTAATCGGTGTTGAAAATTATCTTTAACATCCGGTTGCCTCAAAATAAAAAGTA
>NPIE01013078.1_pt1 | contig 32376 bp, 42 predicted proteins | sample 8637661 | NCBI WGS metagenome assembly NPIE01 (sample SAMN07420842, study PRJNA396082) | bioreactor metagenome | isolation source: sample BA12 brine-fed electro-methanogenic bioreactor BA | place: Japan: Kochi | collected 2016-12-09 | reverse complement strand
GCTTTCGCCAATCCTTCCACTTTTGGGGTGTCTGAGATTTGTCGTTTAATGGTGGGCTTCAGCCTTTCGCCGATCCTTCCACTTTTAGAAGAGTGAAAGTTCGAGCTGTTCAGACTCAAACACTGAGAATTTTACTCTACTTATTTGACGACCTTCTTTCCCTGATACTTCCCAATCAGCGCGTAGTGAAGTGTTATTATTTATCTGGTTTACCGAGTCCTGAATGATATATTTTTTCAGATCAACCCAGCGAGGGTAGCTATCTTCTAGTTTTAAAATTTTACGTAGATCAACTAGGGAAACATCCCAAGTTCCTTGCTGTGTTTCGGGATCAATACACATGTTGAATATCTCAAAGAACCGGATTGCATATTGAGTTCTAAGCTGAGTTGCTTGCTCCAGTCGATACGCTGAAGGCTTGGTAACAATCTCGCGAATATGTTTACTAATGAGATTTGAAAAGGTTAGCTTTACTTTACCTGAGTCATATACTGCCTGTTCCTGTAGCCAGCGGATTTTCCTCTCCTGCCCTTCACTTTTCATAAAAATCAGGCGATCAAAGAGCTTGTCACTGGATTGCTTCAGGGCTTTATAAGCATGTTTGACCTGAACCTGATACAGAGCTGCGTATTCGTTTACATTCAAACTAATTTCGATGGCTTCAGACTTCAAAGGCGCTTTGGCTTCCTGGGCTTTACCAATACAGGCAAGCACTAACCTTTGCTCATCAACTGATAGAGCGTAACTCGCCATGATTAAGGCGTTGTCTTTTACTATAAGACGTTCAGCAGTAATCGTATTTGTAGGTAGTGAGTCTTTCGCCAATCCTTCCACTTTTTCCATTCGCCAATCCTTCCACTTTTAGACTGTAAAAACCGGTTCAACCCCTTATTTTTCGCCAATCCTTCCACTTTAAAACTCAAAAGTAAAGAAATTTCGCCAATCCTTCCACTTTTAAGTGTTTTTTTCCTTGAAAGGGATTTGAGCTTAATTAAGAATTGGTCACAAGAAAAACAGCAGACGATAGGAAGTGTCTTGAGCGAAGTTGTAGCAAGGATTAATCAGGGTGGTAATTATTGCGGTCACGTGCCTCAATGCCCAGATTTCGCAATACGCAAACCGGTCAGGGTAGGCACTGGTGGCCATCCTCGTATTTTGTCTAAGCTCATGGAAAGGGTCACCGAGTACTATGTATCCCCACGCCTAAAAATCCCCTCGTTAGACCAAGCTAATGATTCTGTCCGTAAACAGAGAACAGAAAGGAGAGAAAGTTGCCTAAGGCTGCTGATCGCCATCATTAAACATACTGATTTGGCCTCAATGAGGATAGGGCAACCTACCAGAGAAGGCTTCGTATCCTATGACATGAAGTATTTGTCTCGAGAAGCTAGGTTAGGCTATAGACGTGCTGAAAGAGCGATGAGAGACTTGATCCTGGCAGGCTTAATAAGCGCAGGAAAGCAACCACGCCAGAGAATGGAGGATGGAAGTTATAAAGGTTTAGCTAAGCCTAGAACGGTTTCCCCCTTGTTATTTGGACTATTTGGCCTGGCCGAATGGTTGAAGTTCGAACGTAAGAAAAAAAGTAAAAGGCTAGAAGAAACGGCAAGATCGTTGTCTACACATAAGAAGAAAGTCACGAGAACACAATTAACTCGGTTCAAAATTTTCTCCGGTGCTTTGGCTGACAAACTAGGTTCACCTACACGGAAGAAAACCACCTTGAAAGACACTCCCGATTTTTGCGAAGAAGATAGAAGAGCACTGATGATACTCTATGGTGAGTTGAAAGCTGCGCACCCTCGAATGAATGCTACAGAAATAAAAGAAAGAGCAGCAGCGATTATGGCCTCTCGTGCTTTGAAGCTTGCTTAATCACCCTCCCCTCTCCATTTTCCAAGTACATATCCACTATAAACGGATGATATCATTCTGTTAATCATTAGATATCGATATTCTGCGTTATCAGAAGCAAGCTCTTTAAAATTAAGTGTCGTATTCAAAGTCAATTAAGTGTCTCACATTAATCAGTATGTTTTATATATCAGTACATAGGTAGAAACTGACACACCTCTGCGCTAGAAACTATAAAGTTAATAATAATGCTCGCCCAAGGGCGAAAAACTCTTTATAGCTGCGCGGGCAAGCCCTTGCAAACCGAGACGTGTATGACCTAAGCGGGCAAGCCCGCTAAGGCACCGATAAATCACGCCCTGCCCTTTCAGGGCAGCCCGCTCAACGGTGTTCTTGTGAGAATCATACATTCACCAATAGCTAATACTGAAATTCATAGGTAATCAGAATGGGTAAAAGTAAACTAAAAAGGTTTACTTTTTAGTAAACTGTGGTAGTTTACTAAAAGAATCTTTGCAAAGATCGAGGAACACAAGTGAGTAACGATAATGAGGCAATTTCACTACTAGAATACATCGACAAGCACTTTAATGGATCAAAAAGAGAATTTGCTGAAGCCCAAGGTATAAAGCCTCAGCAAGTAACAAGGTGGCTTAATAATGAATTCATAGTTGTGGGGAATATCCTATATTCAAAGCGCCGTGAACTCGTCGCTGCTGTCAATAAGTTAAAAGGTTGATCTAGGGGAAGACATGAAAATTTTAACACTGGCGAATCAAAAAGGTGGTACAGGAAAGACAGCAATAGCGTGTCAGTATGCTTTTTTTGAGAACTTGGTAAAACAAAAACGTGTGTTGTTAATTGATGCTGATCACCAAGGAAATACCTCTAATGCAGTCGGTAAGTCGGGTATGGCACAGGTAGCTGACTTTACTGCTGACGCTATTTTTTCTGGCGGTATAAAAAGCCTTCCAGAAGGGGATTTTGTGTTGGTGCCTGCTGGTTATGGTTTGCGTAATCTAGAGAAACAGCCTGATAAACATAACTCATTTGTTGGTAGCATGAATGCTTTTTTAAAGGGGGTATCAGAAGACTTTGACATTTGCATTATAGATACCAACCCAAACCCCGATATCCGAATGACGTGCAGTTTAGTGCTTTCTGACTACGTTTTAAGTCCTGTCCAGCTTAATCAAGAAGCTATAGACGGTATAGGCGACCTGAAAAGAGACTTAGATAAGATCAAGAAGACACTCAATCCTAAGTTAGAATTTATAGGTATCTTACCTAATATCGTGGAGCCAACGCCTTTTCAGCGCGAGAATCTAGCGCAAATCTCTAAAGCATTCCTAGACTTAATGATTTCAATGGACAGTGGAGGCGTTGCCGCGATCCCTAAGCGCTCTGCTATTGCAGAAGCTCAAGCTGCTAACTCACCTGTTTGGACTCTAAAGAAAACAAGCGCAAGAGATACGTGGAACGTTTTAAAACCTGTATTTGAGCAAATCTCAAAAAATATGGAGGGTTGATTATGGGACTTGATTTAAGCGCACTGGACAGCTTTGAAGAGCCAGCTACAGCTAATGGAGAGCCTTTAGAGATAGACATCAAAGATATTATGGAAGACCCAGATCAACCTAGGGTTGAGTTTGATGATATTTCGTTACGCGAATTATCAGAATCGATAAAAGAGCGTAATGTGAAAAGCCCTATTTCTGTTAGAACAAACAAAAATGACGGCCCTAAATGGATTATCAATCATGGTGCGCGGCGCTATCGCGCATCTGTTATGGCTGGGAAAGCGTCAATCCCCGCTTTTATTGATGAGGATTACCTAGACTTTGATCAAGTAATTGAAAACCTTCAACGAAATGATTTGACGCCTTTAGAGCTAGCAAAATTCATTGAGCGAAAAATAAAGGAAGGCTTTAAAAAAAGAGATATAGCACAACAGTTATCAGTTTCCAGTGAGTTTATAAGTTTACATCAAACACTAATAGAACCATCTGATCTTATTTTGCATGTATATAATTCAGGTTTATGTAGAACAATTAAAACTCTTACTAACTTGCGAAAGTTGTACGAAAAGTACCCAAGTGACGTTGAATCTTGGGTAGCGAGTGAGCCTGATATAACCCGTAGTAGTGTGTCCAAACTAGAAAAATCGTTGAAAGAAGGAATCTCTGATAAAGAGCTTGATGAAAGCCTTCGAGACGAAAGCACAAAAGAAGATAGAGAAATTATCCTCGACCCCACCGAATCTGAAAATTGCGAATTAGGTGAATACCAAGAGCTTGACGATACACTTGGTGACGGCCAAGGGAAAAAACACCAACATAGTGAAGCTAACTCTGATTCGAGTAAGTGTAGTGTTGGGAAAAGTTCGAGATCAAAAAAAGATAAAGACGGGGTGTTGGTTGAGGTTGAATTCTGCGGGGATACATATTTCTTAGACTTGTTGTGCAACCCAAGTAATTACGGTTCCGTTGTTATTTGTAACGACAATGAGAGCTTTGAAGTTTCTGCTTCAGACTGCAAATTACTTGGTCTTACCAGCCATAGTGAGTAGTAAGGTCATCAAAAGGATAACTCTGTTAACACCATTATTGTTAGTGTTAACCCCACTAGCGTTAGTCTCTTTTATCAAAAAACAGCAAGCGGCTGATTTTTCCAAGTTAGCCGCTACCGCTAAAAGCGAGTATGCAAGCTGTACGATATACTTATCAGACAAAACAACGATTGATCATGTTTTACTAGCAGAGACGAGGGCGCAGATGGCTAAAGGCTTATCTGGAAGAATAGAGCCTTCTCGAATGCTATTCCGTTTTGCACCACCCGATGAGATTACTCTTTGGATGAAGGATACACACTTTGATATTGTTGCTTATTTATTTGACGATGTAGGGGCTTTAGTTGAAACCTTTAATATGTATGCAAATACCGATACATTTCATATGTCAGAAACGAAAGTGAGATTTGTCTTGGAGCTTCCTCAAAATGAAGCACAGAAGTTCAATATTAAACAGAGCACCAAGATAAAAGATGTATCATGCCCCCTTTACTGATTACCGATACGGGCTTTAATTTTCTCCTGTTCTTAATCTTCAGATTCTCACAGGAACACCGTTGAGCGGGCTGCCCTGAAAGGGCAGGGCGTGATTTATCGGTGCCTTAGCGGGCTTGCCCGCTTAGGTCTGTATGGCTCCCAACTATCAAAAATCACTAAAATTTAGCCATGGCTAAATTTTTGTACTGTCCTTCCAGTTCTACTGGTATTTTTTTATACCTTCAAAATTCACCAAAATTTAGCCATGGCTAAATTTCTATATTGTGGCTGCTTTTGCGGCATCTTTTGCAGAGAAAGAGATTAAAGGATAGAATGAGGAGGTTATTTACTATTGCAGGATAGGCTAACGCCGGTATAACCCCCCCTATTCTATGGAAGTTTTGCTATGGCAAGTTCATCAGATCAATACCTAAAGATTTATCTAGGGAGAGAATTAAAGAATGCTTGGATCGAGAGATGTAGAGATAGAGACGTTTCACCGCAACTAGAGGTGAAGAGAATGATCTTAGAATCTATGTTAGATAATTCCGCTAGAGCTAAGGTGCTTTGTGATACGCCTGATAATCTGAAGAAGAAGAGGGTGGAAATACGATTAACCTCATCTGAATATGAAGCTATTGAGCAAAGGATCGAGGGAGGCACTGTGCAGGCTTGGATCATAAATTCTGTTAGGGCTTCTTTAACAAATGTCCCACACTTTTCTATGGATGCTACTAAAGCGCTTTGGTCTTCCTCTAGGGAATTAAGAGCAATCGGTAGAAATTTAAACCAAATTGCTAAAGCATTAAACGCAGGAGAGCCAACTTCACTTTCTACGGAAAAAATTTCTGCGCTGTCTGAAGTTATTTATGACCATACACGAAAGGTATCGAAGGTGGTTTCTGCGGGTGTGAACCGATGGGTAATTAAGGATGAGTAAAGTTATCGATGGTGTGCTGAAAGAGTGGGCAGATCGTCTTTATTATGCCGACCTGAAAGGGAAGAGATCTAAAAATATAGCAGGCGGCTACGTTAAGAAGCCAGCGCCTAACGCTGTATCGTTAACCCCACGAGGGCGGTTAGAGGCGACTGTTAAAAGGGTGCCAGAGGTTATGGTAAAAATAACGGGTGGCGGTAAAGATATGAAAAAGTTGGCTGCTCACGTGGACTATATTGCTCGTAATGGGGGAGTAGAACTGGAGGACGAAAGGGGAGATGTTTACATAGGTAAGGAAGATTTATCCTTAGCTAAGGATAATTGGGAAAATGGTGGTTATCGGATTCCTTTAAAGAATGGGACTAAGAGGGAAGCCTTCAATATAATTTTATCCATGCCTCCTGATACTGACAGAGAATCTGTGAAATGTGCAGCCAGAGATTTTGCTTCAGAGACCTTTCCTAACCATCAATACTTATTTGCAGCCCATAACGACGAGAAGCACCCGCATGTTCATTTGACGGTTAAAGCTGTTGATTATGACGGAGTAAGACTAAACCCAAGAAAGGCTGATTTGCAGCGATGGCGAGAAACTTTTGCTGAAAAGCTTCATGAACACGGAGTTGAGGCGAATGCTACTCCAAGGCATGTTAGAGGGGTTACAAAGAAGGCAGAGAAGCAATCTGTTCACAATATAAATAAAGGATATAAAGCTGGTACGAGGAGTGAGCCAGCTAAGGTGACGAAATCAGCTATTACTCAAGCTGCGCAAGAATTGACTAAGGGAAAGCTTCACGAGAATCCGGCGAGAGGCGCGATTGAAGAAAGGCGGAGTATGGTTATGAGAGATTACAATCGAATCATTAAGGCTTTAGAAAGGGGTGAAGAAAAAGATCGAAAATTGGCCAATCAAGTGAAAAGCTTTGCTTCTTCATTGCCTGACATTGAATCAAGGCATGCTGCTACTGTTGACGCTTTAAGTAGAAATGTGGGGGCTAAGGATAGGGGGCAGAGTAAAAATAAAGAGGGGGAAGAGAGAGAACGCTAGCGTTCCCTTTCCTGTTCTTCGGTGGCGTGGGTAGGCGTTTCTTTATTAATATCTATTGGTTCTGCTTTTTGGATATCTTTGTTTTCGATTATTTTTTGTCCGTGTTCAATGTAATATGCTAACCGATCTCTGGTTGATTCTATGAACTTTTCCTGAGTTGTGCTGCTTTTGAACTGTTTTTCTGCGTACTCATAAGCCTTATCTAAGGCTTCTAGTGAGCTTCTTATTACTTCATCTTGTGGATACTTCTGAACAAGCTTTTCCGTACTAAGCTTTTTGAAATCTTCAGCCTTATCTTTATAGGGGCCGTATGATTTATCTCTGCTATCAATCTTCTCTACAAGGTTGCTTTCCACCCAGTGTGGTGTGAAGTCTGTCAGTTTCTTTATCTCTTTCCCTTTTTGTATTACAGCCACTACTTCAAGAGAGTTTGCACCACTTTTGGAGTTGTCATACATCACAGCTAAATCCGACTTTGTTACAGCCTCTGGGAGTATTTGCATAACTCTGTGATATCGATCTGCTATTTTATCTCTTGGTACGTCATGCCCGCCTTTTGATACGCGGTCTTGCACTCGTTCTATATTGATAGCGGGGCTTTCTGTAGCTACAAAATGAAAATTTACTGTATACCCCGAGTCTTTGGCTTGCTGCATGAAATCTAGCTTGCTCGGGTGAGACATCACGGTTTCAAACGATACTGATTCTTTGTTTTCGAGCGCATCTTGCCGACGCTGCTCACTTATTAGCTGAGCTTGTAGATTGGCTTCGTATGTTTCTTTCTCACTGGGTGAGGGTGTTGTCTTTAGAAGGTCTTTTGCTATATCGTCAGGATTTATATAGTTTTCAAACGTATAATTAGAGCGTTTTAGCTCGTCTGTAAGCGTAGTTTTACCCGATCCGTTTGGGCCTGCTATAACTGTTAGGGTGGATTGTTCTTGGGCATCCTTGCCTTTATTCATTGTTATACGACCATTTCCTTAGTTTTACTAGCGTGAGTTTTAATAACTCGCCCATTTTTTATTTCGGTTATGGGTAAGCCCTTTTTCCGTGAATCGTCTGTGGCTTTTTCCCCTGCTCTACGAGCTATTTCCGTAAGCTCGCTAATCGAAATAGTTGAGATACTTTTCATAATCATCTCTCCCTTTTTGCCTATACCAGTAATTATACACTATAGTCTTCGACTATTCAGTGCTGTTTTTTGTATGTGCGCAGATCAGGTGAGGATTGGTGAATAGGCAGCGTAGCGCTCTTTCAACGACCGTAACACTGACAACAACCAACGGGCGTTAGTTGCTCTTTTTTGCTTCCTTGTATTCTCGCCAAACTTTCTTAACCTGACTTTGGCTTGCGCCGGTCAATTTACTTGTATCTGCAATCGTCCTCCCTGCCGATCTGAGTTCTATTATTAGCTGGTTGCGTGTTTTGTCTTCTGGGCGTCCCTTGTATTTACCCGCTTTTTTCGCTAATTCGATCCCTTCTTTTTGACGCCTTCTTCGATCCTCATAATCATCACGTGCAGATTGCAGGGCAACCTTTAATAGCATATCTTGCACTGCTTCCAATACGATGCGGGTGACGCCCTGGGAGTCGTCTACGAGGTCTGATAAATCCACTAGACCTGGCACAGCTAGATTTGCTCCGGTCGCTTTAATAGCGCTTATAAGCTGCTCTGCATCACTGAGCGGCAACCGGCTGATTCTGTCTAGCTTTTCAGCAATAACGACCTCACCAGTCTGCAAATCGCTAATTAGACGGTTTAGCTCAGGGCGATCAGAACGCGCACCAGAAGCTTTTTCTTTATAGACGCCAGCTATGTAATAACCTTCAGACTTTGCGGCTTCTATGATCGAATCTTGACGTTTCAAGTCTTGTTCTTCTGTACTTACACGTTGATAAACTCTAGCTACTTTCATTTTATTACTACTTTTAACGGCTATTAGGGTTATGTATATTCTTAAATTCAGCTTGAGCAGTAAGCCACTGTTCTTTATCAGAAAATAACAATAAATGGCTCGTTAAATTATTTATTTCATTTGTAAAAATAACTGCCTTCCATAGAGCCGATGGAACAACCTCTTCAAAAGTTACTTGTGTGACTGTCATCGGGTTAATGAGTTTTGAACTGTCGCCGTTAGATATGAGTAGGAATCGACTCATATCTGTCGGTAATTCGTATCTATCTTGTATTTTTGAGACTTTCTCTTTTAGGATATCAAGGCAGATTTCTTCTAATTTTCTGCTAAGTTGGTTATCACCATGTATCTTAATCTGGCCTATTGCCCAATTAGTAGGATATTCACAATATTTTATTCTCAGTTGTTCTATTTCTGAAGCACAAGATTTGAACTTGTATTCAGACTTGTAAATATAGTCTATGACATTAACTATAGTGTGATTACTGATACTACTCCCATGTTTCATAGTTGTTTTAACGAGTTCTGAGCATGAGTAATGACGACCTTCTTTGTCTGCATTTGAGAAAACCACAAATTCTGAAAAATCGTCAGAGTCTTTATAAGGGCTTAAGTTAGTGTGATAAAAAAACAAGACGCATCCTGCAAAAACAGCGTATAAAAACTTTCATTTAAATATTCCCTTAATAGAATCACTAATTATTGTAAGGTTTTGTCTGCTTATTAATTCTTGTTACTTTATCTGAGCTTTCAATCAGCCGCATTTTTTCTATCTGCATATACATATTTTCAGCAATAGCAATGGCTTCAGCCGGAAGCTCTGAAAAGCTTTTGTCGAGAATTTTTTGTACATTTTCCGCTGTCAAATCCGTTTTCTTATAAATCGCCTCATCTCTGGAAACAAAGTATAAAGAATTTTCTCGGCAAAAATCGCCGATGAAATAGTTAGATAGATTCTCTATTTTTAACAGAAGTTTTTCCAAAGGCTGATCGTCAGCAGTTAGATTTTCTATATACGTGACGTTCGGCGGGAGAGCGTCTAATTCGTGACAGAAAGCCATTAAGTAACGAGTTCGGCTATTACTACGCTTTAGCTTTTCTAGTATCTTTTCAAGGGATTTTTCAGCGCGGCGTTTTTCTATATCATAGCGTTTTTCTTTTCTACTGATAATTTCTTTAGCATGAGCTGTTGCATCACGTAGACGCACGAAAGTAGATATTGCTGAATCGATGCTTTTTCTCTCTGAATCAGAAACAGTGCCTTTAAAATAGTTGGCCTGTTCAGTCATTGAGTTAATTGTCTTTGTGAGTGCAGTTTGACGCTTTTTTAAACTATCAGAACTCCACGAACGTGCAAGGATTGATTCTAAATCGTTATTATTGCTCATTCAGACCCCTATTATTTAAACTGAAATGAACCGGCTCGGTTACGAACTCCAGGAAGTCCCTGTTATATCCAAGAACCGTTGTTCCGTACCCTATTTCTTGTTTATTGGCTCACTTTGGTTGTAAAAATCCGCCACCCATACGAATTAGGTTTCCCATAGCTGGAACCTTTAGGGTCTGGAAAAAATGCAATGAATTCTCTAGCGTTTACTTCTAAAACGAGCTGCCCACCGCCACTTGCTATTAATTGTAAAACGTCTCCAACCACTGGAGCTGTAGCGTCCTTTGGGAGTACAAAGTCACATTCTTCTTCACCGTTAATATGTATAAATATTTTCATCATCTTTCCTTGTTATGTAGTAATCTTAACTTCATTAATCCAGCTGCTACCATAGCTGTTTACAGAAACCATCCATTTTCCCTTTTTAGCCCCCTATTGTTGCTTTCATACAAGTGACTTATTGATCGATTTCCTTTAGTTGTTTTTCCCTAGAGTTGTTTGTTTAATATAACGAACCATTTCTTTTCCTATCCATCTGCCTACAGGTTCGGAAACGCCGTTTCCTATCTGCTTATATGCATCGGTATCTGAGACGGGGAACTTAAAAGAATCTGGTAAGCCTTGGAGTCTGGCCCACTCCCTTACAGAATAAGGTCTGACACCAAGAGGAAAGCGTTCATCCTTGATAAGACGAGTACTTTTGTCTTTTGCGTAATGAGCTACGCATGTGGGAGCAATGTCATCGTTTGCCGGATCTGAGATGATAGGTAGGTCTCTATACTCTCCACTCATCCTTGCCTTAATTGCCTTTGGTAGCGTCACCTTGGGGTTTTCCTCTAGGATTTCTGAAAGTTTAACAGGGCGGGAGTTCTCTGGCGGTCTGATATTAAACCTTCTGCGAGTACCAAAAATAATAAGCCTCTCTCTTTTTTGCGGAAGCCAAAGGGATGTATTGATAGGACAAAAAATCTGGACATAGTAATCGGGTAGCCTTGTCATTGACTCCATGACAACAGGGAAAGCTTTCATCCCTGGCACGTTCTCCACAACATAAAACTCAGGTCGAGCAATAGCTAAATGGCGCAAGGCGTGTAAAAACAGCTCGTCCCCTGTTCTTGTTTTGTGAATATCAGCTATGGTTGAATACCGTGTGCATGGGTATGTAAAAACCATACCATCACAACTATTTTGCTCCAATACTAACTCTTCGGAAATGTCTACTTGCTTTACGTGGCTTCCAATGTTGTAGCGGTAAGTTTTACAGGCTGCTTTGTCCAACTCGAAGGACTGTGAGATATTAATACCTGCATTGAGCAAACCTATATCCATCAGCCCTGCACCACAAAAATAGCTGTTTACAGAAACCATCCATTTTTTCCCTTAATGTTATAAAGTGCCCCGTAAGTAACGAGGCTTTACATTTTTTTAGATAGCTGTCTTAGAGCTATATATTTCAAATGTTACAGCTCCAATCCCTAGCTTTTTTGCTTCTTTCAACAATGCATCTGAACGCTTAAATAGACGAGGCTTATCGCTCAAATATGTTGATAAGACCAAATCTTCATCACCGCACTTGAGGTGTAAAAAATAGCCTTCTATCATATCGCTTTCAGGTGTTTTCGCTGTTGCAATCAAGCTAGGTTCTTCTTTGACTAATAAAGCTAAGTCAGAAGTATTAATAAGCTTAGTCATTACTGCGGCCTTCCTCTTTAATTAAACCGTGGCGACGCAAAACTTCCTCATTAACCTCAACTATTCTGCGTACTAAATTTAACTCCTCTTGATCAGATTCAACTCTTTCCAATTTCTTGTCTCTAAAGTATTTCTGACTGAAAGCCATCACAAGAGTTGTAATAAAAATTGAGAAGATAGCAACAATAGCGAGTAAATGTTTAATGCTTGATATCAACTGCTCATTGGAAGCTGATCTTAATAGATCAAGAGTTTCACTATTAATAGTGAGCAAAAGCAGTACACATACGGTCAATACAGACTGAGAGAATATAGATATGGCTCTAACGCATAGCTTTAGTATTGATGAAGCACCTTCGGCACTTTGATTTAAAAGAAGCCTGTTCTTGTCGTCTTCAATGCTCTCGTTTAGTTCAGTACAAAATTCTTCAAGAATTGAATCACCTATCTTTGTCATAAATCCCTCGACTGTTAGTAGAATTCGTTTCATGGTAATAGCAATAATGCGTTTCTGCAATAATGCTTTTTTACCTGTTCGCTATTAATCTATAGAGGCCATTTAAAGTATACATATAATAGCCAATCAGTGTAGATGGGTCAATTTAAATAAATACCAATTTATAATAACCACTCATTTAAAGACCACTCAAAATAGCGTGACGCTGATTGGCTGGTTTAGAGCGCTGGGCACAAGACGTGCAGAGTTGAGATACAGAAGCCGCAAACCACGACAAAGATGAATAAGATCAGGGGTAGGTTAACCTTACCCTTACCCCTGAAGCGGTTGAAGATCACTTATGATTTGTATTGTACTTCGCCTTCACTAAGTTTATGGATTCGCTGATAAATTTCTTCCCTATGTACTTCTGTATCTTTAGGAGCGGAAACGCCAAGACGAACCTGATTCCCCTTGACTCCTAAAACGGTAACTTGCACGTCATCGCCTATCATTAAAGTTTCACCTACTCTTCTACTAAGAATCAGCATATCACTCTCCTTGTTTATCAGTAATAAAATGGGTTTCCCGTCACTTTTCCATCAACAATGATCTCTACGAATTTCTTATCTTGACATGTCATGAAATCAGCATCCTTTTCACATGAAGAGTTGTGTACATATTCATCCGTAGGATTGATATAGCGAACGCAAGCATTGCGTTCGTTCCATTCCCCACATATTGTATTTGCAGGTATAAAACGAGCGCTACCCGTCCTGTAGTCAGCGCCATCGCCGCCGCACGATGCAATACTAACAAGAGGCGGTTGTAAATTTCTGATACGCTTTTTAAACGCGCTAAGCGCCCCACCACAGCCTGACGGGAAACCCGCTGGAAGACATAGCCAGATCGCACATTCATCTTCAGAAGCTGCAAGCGCTGATTCAGCTGATAAAGACATAAAGCCTGCTAGTATAATTGCTGAAACTTTCTTATTTGAGAGCATAGTAAACCCCATTTACTAGATTAAATTTAAAAGAGCATTTCTATCTCTACACGGCGATTTTCGCTTTTCTCCTTGGCAGACTGATTTGTATTGAGGTAGTCACCAGCAGAGAGGTAATTGACGGAGATAATGTTCGCTGGTATGCCTTGGCTCACTAGATATTTTTTTGCGGCAACTGCCCGACCAATTGCTACCTTCTCATCCTCTTTGCTGGGTTGTTGTGCGTCCGTACGGCCACGCACCTCTATACGTTTAGCGTTGTGAATGTATGGTAGTAAGCTAGCTTTCATCTCATTGGATAGCTTTAACACTGTGCTGTTCTTTTTGAAGTTGATGATTACTAATTCTGACGTGGGGGTGACTTCTGTGATCTTTGCTCCGCTATTACTTTGACGAATAAGCTCTTTTTTGATGCTCTCTAGTTCACCCTTTAAAGCAAGATACTCTGTGTTTTCAGGGGTGTTTAACGGCGTTCTACTCCCTTCAGGAAGGGAGGGCTTTGGAGCATTTGAGCATCCAGATAATACCATTAAGGATATTGATAATATTGCTATTGGAGTTGCATTTTTCATTTTTTAATAATCCATTATGCTTTATTTGAAAGCCGTTATTATACATATTGGCTTGTATTGTTGTGACTTTTATTATCTTGATCGATCTCTGTTCGGTTCGTTTGAGACTTCCCTTTCAGTGTGTGTGCTACGAGATGGGGCTGCTTGGTCGTAAACTTTGATGTGGGTTTGCTGGCCGTTTTGCTGCCGTTCTTCTAACCGCTCATTGATGGCTGCTTTTAGTACCTCGCGCTTGGTTTCGTCTTGCGTTTTTGCGTCGATGACTGCTTCAGCCACCTCGCGAGTGATCTGATTATTAATTGACATTTCCCAGTGGTTAACCTTCGTTTTCGGTGCTTGATTGTCTTGTGTTTTATCCTTTGTCATTTGGATCGAACCTGAATTTTTCAAAGTGATCTCGTCGCCTTTTTTGGCTTTACTTTCGACCACTGCGGTTTCAAGCGCTTGACCCCATAACTTACGTTTTTGGCCATCTTCCATGATCTCCACAAAGTAGCTTTTCCCATTCTTAGGATCGTGGTTGTAGTGATCGCTGCCGTGATCAAGAAGAACACCTTTATGAAGCCTCTCAGGCTTGTTAGTTACTACTTTAAGGGGAGATTGGTCGCGCTCCTCTTTCTCCTTTCTAGGAGCCAGCCTTTGCCGTAACTCTTCTAAGTCTTTTTCCGATGGTCGATAACCAACGACCTCAACACCTAGGGCGCTGGCTTCAAGCCAAACATTTTTCTTAAAGTCTCGATGGCCGCTCACCTTGATAGCCTCCCAGCCTTGAGCTTTTGCCATTTTTGCCATTGCTGATGATGCCCGCACATCATTGATCTGTGTTGTGAGTTTCTTATCGGTGGCGCGAAACGCTTCGTTATCTCGACCGTCTTTAAATAGATATTTGCCATCTACTGACTTGAACTGTTGGTTTACCACTCGCATCAAGTCATCGCGTTTTCTTTGCTCTTGATTCAACAGCTCTGGTGTATTGGTGAGAATTGATTGCTTTTTCAAATCGTGTTCTTCGAACTGCTCTTGTCCCGACTTCTTGACCCGTCCTAAGCGCTCTTTAGCCTCGTTGATATCTATGCTGCGCTCAGGTTCTTTTACAGGCTCCACAGTATTTTGAGGCTGTTCCAGAGGTGCTTTTTCCTTTAACTGTTCGCCACTGTTTTTTTTTGTGTTTTCCATGTCCCTTCCTTTTTATCAATCCAATAGAGAGAGATCGTAATGATCACCGTCGTCTAGCTCTTCTGGTTCTACAACATCGAAGCTTGCGAAGAAGCTATCAACAAAACTGTTTACTTCTGCTTCTGATAGCTCTTCCTTATCGTCAGCAACATCATCGATTTGGTTTAGGTTGATAGCGATTCTGTTAAGGTCAATCCCAGCGGATATATCACTCTGCTCAATATCTCTCACACGGTCTTGGACTTTGGCTTTATGAAGCCCTAAATCAAGCCGTGGAGGAACTGGAGCTAGCTCGTTGTTAAGCGCTGCGCTGTCCAGCTCCTTCTTCGTAGGGAGCCCTTTGATAGCCGAGAGAGACGTTGATACTGATTTCAGGCGATCAATGAAAACTGCATCACGGTAATACACCACCTTATCGCACATGATGGGTTTGCTGTTTTCCAAACAAATAATCTCTTTATCGGTCCCCATTTCTTTGAGCTCTTGAGGAAGCATGAGAGACCGGCGTTGATCTGACATGCTTTCCGATCGTTGAGATTTGCCTATTTGTTTACTGGTAGATGTGGATTTAAAAGTTTCCTCTCCTAGCATTTTTGAATAGAGATCAGCATCGTTTTGATCTCTAGGAGGGAAAATGATTTGTAACGCATGGTTGGTTACTAATGTTCTTGAATCTTCTTTTCCGTAACCCGTTGGAGGATAGGCTTCTAGCTGTGCTGTACTCTGGATGATCGTTAGCAAACGTAAGTTGTAACCCGCCATGAACGAGTTAGCTTTAGCAATAATCCCCACGCGCCCCATCGCTGTAAACTCATCCATTATTAGTAAGCATTGATGTTTCAGAGAAGAATCATGTTCCGGTAAAACCTTAGTGTTCAAGTTGATGAGTTGAGAGAACAGTAAGTTGATCAAACGACCAGCAACTGCTAATTGATCGGGCTTAATGCCGATATAGATGGACATGCGCTCTTTGCGAACTCGTCGCAGATCAAAATCGCTATGACTTGTTGCAGCATCGACTATAGGGTTAGACCAAATACCAAGGGGACCATTGAAAGTCGCTAATATACTGCTTCGAGTATTGTCTGAAGTGTTAACAAAGCGGTTGAGTGCATCGATGCACTCCTCAGATAAAGGGGGTAGCCCTTCATCTTGCTCGGTTCGAGGTACAAGCTTGGTTATTGCTTCCCCATCTCCCTCAATGGTGACTTCTTTGAAGTTACGTGTTTCTATAATTTTTTCGAGATGGGCTTTTATAGGTTTTCCTTTACCTGAAGATTGGCGCAGCATTTCACCGATAGTGCAAGGTAAAGAGGGTGTTTCACACAGGTAGAGACCTAGGCCAATAAATAGATTTCGCGCCTGATCATCAAAGAAACCATCTGTACCGCCTGTGGCTGTTGGGTAGAATACCTCTCCTATGGCCGTAAGGTCTGAAATTCTAAAATCATCGTCCCTGATGTAATCCATTGGGTTATAACGAGCGGTTAAAAAATCCTCTGAAAATGGGTTAAAGAGAAAAACCTTTTGGCCGTGTTTGCGACGAAACCCAGCGGTTAAATAGTAGTTTTCCAGCTTTACATCTAGCACAACGACCGACTCTCGATAGTGCAGTAGGTTAGGAACAACAACCCCTACACCTTTGCCGCCCCGAGTTGGGGCAGCAAGCAAGACAAACTGTTGTCCAGGGAAAACTAGATATCGTCCTTTGAGCTTACCAACGATGATGCCATCTTCAGCATACAATCCTGTTTTAGCGACTTCTGCAGCAGTTGCAAAACGGGCATCCCCATACAGTGAACGCTTCGTTCTCATAGCCGCAATGGCGGCTATGATTGGGCCGCCGATACATACCGCAGCAGATAATGCGAGTGAGCCTACTAGCTTTTTAAAGACAGGCTGATCGTCTTTGTAATGCTCAAAATAAACCCACCAAGTAGTGAAGTCAGTTTGCCCAACAGGATTAACTTTGTTGAATACAAAAAACATAAACCCCGAGAGCCAAACCGTTGCAGCGCACGCAGCGGCCAAAACAATAAGCCCGAAAATCCATTTTACTGATTTAGGTGTGTCCATATGCGCTCCCCTAAGCCAGCCCGCGCTTTTTGCTCGGGTCATACCAAATTTCAGTGATATGACGACCGCCACCTCCGGTCACATCGTTGTGAACATGCACAACGATATCGACCACCATATAAAGTAATTTCTGAATAACCTCATATGGTAGTGTTCGGCCTTGGCGGTTTTGCAAACACATCAGTGCTAAGCGCTCAAATGTCAGTTTTGCGGAACCAGCATGGCAACTGGTAATACTTCCACCATGGCCCGACGCACACACATTTATAAAATCAAACGTCTCTGGACCACGCAGCTCAGCCAAGAGGATACGATCAGGTTTCATCCGCAAACAGCTACGCAGCAACGACGCAGAAGTCACAACAGAGTTTTTTTCCTCTGACGCTTCACTTGGATAAAACAGATGCACGTGGTTTGGGTGGCTGGGCAGAAACAGCTCGGGAACATCTTCAATAGTGATAATGCGGCTTTCAGCATTAATGCACTGCATCAGAGACTTCATAAACGTGGTCTTACCCGATCCTGTTTCCCCAGCGATAATGATGTTTTTTTCTAACTGAACAGCGCGTTTTAAAAATGTATTGTACTTAGACGCACTAAGAAGGTTTTGTAACTCAATTTCATCAGACATGAGCTCATTGGATACCGGCTTTATCGTGTCAAAAAATCCGCTTTCCTCATAAGTCTCTAAGCCGATGACACCAGACGAAGGTTTACGAATCGTTATCGAAATCGTGCCGCTTTCACAAGCTGGCGGTATCACTACTTGAATACGCTCGCCTTTCGGGAGCGTTGCTGAAAGAATAGGATGAGTTGCATCAAGCGCCGTGCCTGAATATGTGCCTACGGCAACGCCTAAATCTGAACAGTAATGGTAGTTTGCCTCATCTACGTGGTGAACCTCCCACTGGTTATTACGCTCTATAAAAACCTCCTGTGGCCGGTTGATTGCGATCTCAGTTACTTGATCGTCTTCTAGCCACTCGCTAAGGACTTCCAAAGCCAGTGAAACGGATAATCCTTTATCTATCAACGACACGATATACCTCCGAAAAATCTAAATCGCGGGCTACAAAAATTCCGATTAATTCACCATGATTCTTGTACAAAGTTGGCTTGATATCTGCGTTTTGCTTGATGATTTCTGTTACCACATCGCCTGAAGATTCTGCGGTATCACTGAGGTTAATTGTTTGATTGTCACTCGCTCGATCTGCTAGCGCAGCGGTCAGGTCATCAAAGAAACTAAACATAAGAGCACCACCAAAACGCTTCCAAAAGTGCTCATCTACATACCCCTCTAATCCTGAGCCACCAAGGCTGTCTGTACCTGGCGAATCAATACTTATAGTCACGCCATTTGGGGTTTTTAATCGGTTCCAAATCACACCCAGCCGCTTTTGACCTCGGTCAATACCGGCTTGATATTCACCATTGAACTTAGAGCCTCGTTCAATAAGCAAAGTCTTACCGTTATCGCTGTAAAGGTTGCGAGTTACTACGCAACTGGTCATGCCTGCAACGGTCGAAACTAGCTTGGTTTGTAATACACATGGGATAAATGCGCCTTGGGCCATGATCATGTCGCGGTTGCCAAGAAAGTTAGCTTTACTTCGATCTACGCTACCTACTTTTTTCGTACCGCCCCCACCGAAAGCACTACTTGGCTGGTCATTGTTTTCTAATTTATCCAATAGGTTGGATACTGAGTCAGCGGTTTTAGCGGTAGTCTGCCTTTGTATTTGTTGGCTGCTCATTAATGGGTAGCTTGATTTGTCCAGCGTTGGCGGTGCTGAAGACTGGTTTTGCATAATAGGAGCGTTATTAACTTGCATCTGCACTTGCTGCGTTTCATACGTTGGCAGAAGCGGTGGCGGTGGCGGAACAACCGGCTCCGGTTCCTCCTCTTTTTCTGGAATTAACTCAAAAGTGCGAGTTGGCACTGTTCGTGTGCTACTAGATTGAATTTTAGTGACCGATTCATCTGGTTCCTGTGAAGTAGATAAGTAGGCAAATAGGGCTGTTAACCCTATACCGCAAAGCAAAAATAGAACAATCAGAAGGCGGCTCTTACTAGGCCCTTCGGTAGCGTTAACACTTGGCAAGCCACGCTCGCCACTAACCTCATCTAGGTTTTGTACTTCATTCGCCATGACGATTACCTTTAATTTCGCGCGATTTCTGTGGGTTAGTAGACCCTTGAACCGGTGCTATTCCATAAGGATCAAAGTTGTCGTTATAAATGCCGACGACTTCATCTCCGTAACGTAATACGAACGCAGGTGAAACCGTGTGGATTACTAACGTGTCTTTAGGGCCATTAGGTATCGATGCCTCTAGGTGGCTATTTACTAGCCCCTCCGTACCGTTTTTATTGACCAAAAATGCCGCTGGAAAGTTAGAGTTGTTTGGAAAGGTGAGATAGGTGAACCGACCATCATCATAGGCAACAGACGGAATAATACTTGGTGAGTTGTCACCAATTTGCATTGAGTATTCCCAGTTTCTCGGTGGGTTTCTAGTCTCAATATCCGCTGCAAGCTTTTCGTTGGTATTAGAGGCTTGCGTTTTCGGCTCGGCTTTTGGGTAGTGAAATCGGACGCGATATGAAACTTTGTTGTTGGCATCTAAGACACTGTTGTCCTTCTGCTCTGGTAGTAAATAAAGATCAAACGCGTACAACCGCTTGTTAGTAGTAACTAGGATATTGGTATCCCATTTTCCAGCTACAGGGGGCATAACTTGCTTTTGTTGGCCTGTGCCAATTTCTACAGATTTTGGTTTGATGAAAATAATGTTGTTTCTGTCGCTGAACTCCCAACCAGCACTAAAACCGGAGCCAATATCTTCTACGACTTCTTCAGACGAGAACACAATCTGGCTACTTAAACCGGCGTGTGAGTACAGTGAAACCACATCATTTTCATTGTATGTAACGTGCTGAATACGATTGTCGTATTTTGAGCCTTGAGGAATCTCTTTAGCTTGGATAGAGAGAGGGATGAACAGAAGAACGGAAAGTAGCTTTTTCATAGCTCGCCCCCGACTAATTCTGGGTCTACACGATAGCTAGTGACGGTGAAACCAAACGGGTTTTTAATCCTTTCCTCGTTTGACGCTCGATCATTTAAGCGATAGGTATAAGCGATAGTAGCGACCCACGTTTTGCTAACGCCAGCAGTGGCATCATCAACACGGCGCGTGTTCTTTTTAAAGCGTATCGTTGCTGTTCCCCGCTCAGAGGTGATGATGCTAATGACCGAAGCTTTTACCTCAACATTGTCCTTATAAATTTGGTCTAGGGCTTGATCACCAATAAATAAGTTTGCGTAATAACGACCCACGTCAGGTGAAGAGAGTAGCCCTACTGTATTGTAATCTTTGGTTAATGTATGCCAGTTGTAACTCTCTCGTGCATTGATGTACTGAGCTAGCCAATATTTGTCTCGTGCTTCGGCGTAGTCGAGTGTTTGAACATCTAAAGAGTTCAGGATCTCAACGCCACCTGTGCTGGCGTTTTCCACTATCAAATACGGTACACGCTCTTTTAAAGGTAGGAGTGCGATTAATGCAGCCCAGGATAAAATCATTACGCCACCCATCGCGTATGCTACACGCCAAGCACGTTTTTCTGATTTTTCGCGAACGACCGCTACCGAAGCTTCCCAATCGATAGCCTGTTCAAAGTGATCTTTTTTTTTGGCTTCCATGTTATGGCCTTTAATTATGTTCCGTTTCAATTGGAGGGTTATTAATAGGTATGCGGGCTTTGCCCGTTAGCTCGGGTGTAATGGCTGAGTGTGTACTACACCCAGACAAAACGAGTGCTAAAACAGCTAAAACTAGATGTTTCTTCATTGCCTAATTCCATTAAAGAAAGTGCCATAATATAGTATATTGGTTTTATATAAAATACATTATGGCTTTGCTTGTCGTGCTTTCAGGGGGGATTATTTGGTCTTTTTGGCTGTTCCGCCTTTGTTGTGGCCCCAGTTTTTACCTATGTTTTTACTTAGATGCTGTCTATAAGCAGGATTTAACACAGTGTTGCCCGAAGCTATATGAGCAAGGCGGCTACGAGTCGCAACCATGCCTGACTCAAGATCGCGTCGAGTTGACTGGGGGTTCAGTGTACGTCCAGCAGAGCTTAACGCACGTTTCGGAGCGCCTACAGCGCTAACCATCTGGCCGAATCCTAAAGTAGATGCAGCAATACCACCGGCTAAAGAAGCGGCCATTGAGGACACTTCTAAAACAAGTCGATAATTTAGGTATCCAGCGATTAGTACGCTTAAAGCGATCGGCCAGGGGCTATTGTTGTTGTTCAGGTTGATAGGCGTTATAACGCGACTAAACATTTCATTTGCCAACGTCAGAACGAGTGCTACAAAAACGATCTTTAATGTGAAGGTAATCACTTGGCTAAACCAAGAATCAAAAAACTTAGCCGTAGCGGGCCACATTAAGCACATAATAAATAGCGGCCCAATAGCAAATAAGACCTTGAGCAAGGCGCTGGCGACAAGTATCACCATGCCACCGACTAATACGAGGACTAAGGTTGATCCGATAACAATAAAAGCAATCAAGTGCCATGCTATGATAGAGCCAAAATCAGCCCAATCCGCATTGTCAGATTGATCAAGGGCTTGATCCATAAGATCAAATCCTTTGTTCAAGGTGCTGTCTAATTGGGCGAATATATTTGTGTTTCCACCCAGTGCGCTAACGAGTCCATCCTCAAGGCCGTTGAGTGTCTCAACGACCGATGAGATGTAGAAAGGGGCGTTAAGCGCAAAGGTTGCAATTAAAATTATCTTTATGCTTTTCAGTAGAAAATCTTTGAACGGCTCTTGCACTCTACCGGCCATCACCATATAGCCGTAAAGTGTTAAAAAAAGCCCAGTCGCAGTAACAGCGAGAGGTTTTATCGCTGCGATGAGAGACGCTGCTTTCGTTACTACAAATGTATTTGTAGCATTCTCAAACATCACGTCCATGATCTGGAATATATTAACATCGGCCATGGATGGCTACCTTATGAGTTGAATGGTTTGCTGGTATCAACTTGTAAAGACCGCGAGCCACTTTTTCTACGCATTATCCGCTCCGCTTTGGTTGCGTTCTCACAGTTGCCATCTATCTTTGCGTTGGTAGGATTCTTTTGGCACTCATCTAGCACGGCTTTACGCTGTTCAGAATGTTCTTTGTAGAAATCAACTGTTTCCACTTTCTTATCATCCATGCAGCCAACAAGAGCGAAGCTGATAAGGGTGCAGGCAATAATTCTTTTAGACATGGAAAATCCCTATTCTAATGGTTTAAAAGTTCGTATTGGCGTGTATGCTGCGGGTGTAGAGACGGCGTAGCGGCTTTAGCTGCTTCTCTCGCTCTTGGCGCATTTCTCGGCTCGATGCTGCCATCATTCGGTAAAGCTCTAGCTTTTGAGCCTCGTTATCTATGAGGGCTTGTTCTGCCGCAATACGACCGTTTAGCTCCTGCATCTCTTTTGGATCTTCAGTGCTATCGATTTGGTACATCAGCTCGTTGATCTGATTAAGACGATCACGGGCCTTACTGTAGGCTGCTTTGGCAAACGCCATATCTTGTGCTGAACCGGCTGCACTGGCTTCGCAGGCTTTTTTGCGGTAATAATCTCGAACTTGATTGCAACGCTCGAAAATACGTGAGTTGTAATACAAATTACGAGCATCGCCTGATAGACCGTTAAGACCGCCGCGCATTACGTTGTCGTAGACGTTTTGCCAATCGGCAGGAAGGTAGTCACGATATTGAGGGTCATTGTAAATCGTACCCATACCTCGTGAGCCTGTAATAGCATCTAGCTCCTCTTGCATCTTTTCGAGCTGCTCTATCATTTGCTGGTACTGGGTAGCCCATTGCGCAATAGTCTCTACTTGGTTCAAAACATTGGTTGCGATGCTTGCCGCATCGGTAACCGGTATGCCCGCTTGAGACTCTGTAGATAGCAATACCGCCAGTGATAAAGCGGCGATCTTCATCTTCATACGTTTACCCCTTGCTCTTTTCTTAAGGCTCTTGCCTTGCGGCGTTCGTGAAAAACTGGAATCCATAGTTTTGGGTCTTCACTTCCCAGTTCTTCGATGATCGAATCCAACAATTCGATGTTGTCTGTGCTGCCTGACAAAATCGCTAATTCGTCGTCTAATCCATCCAAATCAAGCCAGCCAATACAGCTACTCTGGCCCTGCTTAACAAGGAACATGCGGCTTTCTTCATCTAGGTTTTTAATGATTTGATACTCGGCCTCAGTGACTTTGAAGCCATTTATATATTCTGAGTAATCGGCCTTTGGGTTGGGTAGATAAATCTCTGTAGCGCACTGTTGAACCAACGCTGCTGCTTGTTTGGACTGTAAGAAACTACTTGGCATTTGAGTGGCAAACACACCTAAGCCGTTTTGTTTACGGATGGTAAGTTGTTTGTTACCTGCAAAATCACCGAAGGCTGGATCGTCAATCCATTTCCATGCTTCATCCATAAAATAGATAAAGCGACGGCCATCGATGACTGATTCCATTCGGTGAAGTAGGTACATTGACAAAGGTGTGCGAATCTCTTTGTTATCAAGAAAATCAGTACCATCGAACCCGTATGATGTGTGGGAGGTGAAGTCTATTTGATCTTCAGGGCAATCGAGTGCCCACCATAAGCTCCCTTTCTTACCGTCACCATTGTCAACGCACCACTTGGATAATCGACGCGCTATAGAGTTTTCTTTATCCGCAGCCTCGTTGCCTTCTGGTAAATTTTGCAAAACGATAGACAAGCGACGTACCGGCTTTGGCATTCGCATAACAGCCCGCACGGCATGACTTATTCTCTGCTCATCAGTTGCAGATAGAGGGCCATCGGCATTGGCTAGCACTTTGACGAGGCGTTCTAAAAATAGAATATTGGCCTCATCGGGTTCCATTTGAAATGGGTTCATCCCTGTTGGTTTGCCATTCTTTACTGCAAGGTATTTCCCACCAATAGCGCGAATAACAAGCTCTGCACCGCGATCCTTATCAAAGAAAACGTCTGTGTAACCGGTCTTGGATGTGTGCTTATACTTCTGGCCTTGACAAAGCAGGTGTGTCATTAGGACAGTTTTACCGGCTCCTGATTGGCCAATAATTCGTGTATTGCCTAGTGGCTTCTTGTCATACGCATCTTCTTTAAGTTTCGAGTAGTGATAGTTGAAGTAAAGCGGCTGTCCTGATGGACTCTTGAACAACGTCACAGCTTGACCCCATGGGTTTCCATCGCGTTTGCCTGTTGCAAAGTTATGGAATGGGGAGAAGCTTGCAAAATTCTTACTGGTTAGCCCCGCAACACGAGGGCGGTATCGGAAATTACAAGGGAGCTGTGCATAAAACGCTGCATCGGTTGCAGTGTTGATCAGCGCGGCAATAAAGCCCAAATCTTGAATAATGGCCATCGCTGAGGTTCGATTAGCGACCACCTCTTCTACGGTATCTCCAAAGATCATAAGCGAGTAGTGGTACTCACCCATGCAAAACTCGCCTTGAATTAGCTGGTCTACAGCATCTTGCATCTCTTCGATTTGACTTAGCGACCCATCATCGGCATTGCCTAGCTGCTTTGCCTGCTTTTGTAAGTAGCTTTGCCCTTGAGACTTTGAAAAGAAACTATATGACTGAGTAATGACATACTCATAATTTTCATACGCTAGACCATTGAGCATACCTGGCTCTGTGTGAGAGCAGTAATCTTTAAAATCGATGCCTTGCGCAAAACGCTTGGTCGTTGGTGTGCGTATCTCAATAGTTTCGGTTCCTGCATACACCCAAGCATTGCCTAGGTAGACGTTTAAAGTCGATTTAGGTACGCGAACCTCTTGCCATTCGCCCGTCAGCAGGTAATTGAGAAAAGTCAGGTAATTCGAGTAAAGCGTGTTATCTTTTTCGTAAGTGCGTAGCGGCTCAATGTCATACCGTTTCAGGCTTGATTCAATCTGAGCGGCGATCTCATTAATTTTCTTGATAGCATGTTGCTGATCCCGTCTTATTTCATCAACGCTGCGGCGACCAGCCTTTCTCGCAGCTTTGGATAGCTGACCAATCAGTGGGCGATATACTACTGTCAGATAAAGTTCGTTAGACATCATCTTATAGCGAGAAAACGAGTCGAAATATCTATCGTTCAATGTTTGAGAAAACTCGTTCTCGAATACAGAGTCGAGCTTATCATTGGTGCGGCGACGGATATTGTGAGACCAAACTGCAACGTGATCGGAGCCTATGGAACGTAGCAGCGTATTGAGCTGATCCTTCGCTCTGAAAATGTCTTCAGCATCCGTTGTTTCAAAGGGAATGCCACCGACCCTCCAAGTGCGCATATAATCGCCCTCAGTGGTGATGATGACTTCTTCAGACACATGATTAGAGTATGGAATAAATCCGCTTGTATCACGCTCTCTGGTGAGCTGATCGGCATACTTAGATAACGCTACCATAGTTCACCTATTTCCTTTTTTTGAAAGCGATTGGGCTATATGCAGAAGCATTCCAAAATCGCTGATTTTTGAAAAAATATATCGTTTGAAATTGTACCTTTAGCCACAGTAGCCTGAACTGTTGATCGTCGTGTTTAGCGATTGCTCGCATGACTGCATATACAGGTGCCAAGACGATGAGGAATGCAAGAGTAGTGTAGAGGCTGAGTAGAGCAATGACCGCAACCACGCTAACGAGAGGGACAAGAGGGACGCCAAAAACCATTGCAGGCCGTGTGCAGCCTTTAAAAAGTGGGTCTAGCTTGATGTGTGATTCGTTCATGCTCTACCCCTTAGCTTATGCGATGAGCCAAGCTGCTAGTTCAGCTGCACCGCCAATGAATAGGCCACCTCCAAGAATCTTACCTACTTCACCGATATCTGCCTGCTTGAAAAGAAACTTGTAACCTGCCCACATGAACGCAATTGTCACAACTGTAAGAGAAATACCACGCAGCACCGCGAGAATATTGTCCATAAAGGTATTTACTTTTGATAACCCGCCTTGAGCTAATGCGGGCTCTACTAAAAGAATCGAGCTGATTAGTGCATAAATGATGCATTGAGCTAGGTTTTTTAGCGTTTTGGTTGAATATTTATTCATTTTGGTTCCTTTTTTGATGGTTTTGGTTCTATTTTATATTCGCATGAACTACCAATAATATATATATTGGCATTCAAAAAAAAGCTTTTTGGTTAATAAAATTAAACTGCTAGCGCTTCTTTGCTCAGTTAGTACAGATCAATCTAGTTATTAAAAAACGACGACTGATCTATCCTTGTTTTGGTGGGTTGGTATCAGTACCGGCGACCTATCTAACTGTCTATCAAAGACGATAGGTGAGTGATGGGCTATATACGTGCTTTGGTGAGGTATAAAGCCAATAGGACTGGTCTCATCTGATGCTGATGGGGGTGCTATAAAGGTGTTTTGGTTTGAGCTATTAACAACGCGCTGGACATAGCTTGTGCCACTTGGCTCTATCTTGAATCCACGAGAAAAATTGCCGCTGTAGTAGCATGACAGAGCGCGTTCTTTGGCTTGGTACGGAGAGGACTTTTCTGCTCTTGATAGGCACTCTGCAAAGATGCTTGCGCCTGCTTTCAGGTTAGCACAGGGGTCAAATGCGGTTTCGAGAGTCAGTTCGTACTTTTCGAGGTTGAATCGATTAACTTGTGCTAATCCAAGGGAAAAATTTAGTCCCTGTTTGTGAAGCGCCTTCGCTGTTGCAATCGCTTCAGCAAGGTTTTTAGGTTGGCGTTTTAACTGCCCTCCCACCACGCCTATCGCGTAGGGGTTTAGGCTTGATTCGACCTGCACTATGCTATGCAGAAGTTTTGCATCCGCTGCTGGCGAACACTCCTGTGCGACCATAAAAAAGTCTAACATCCGTTTATAGCTCCCTTTAAGACGGGCGCCATTTTACCATATTCCGGTAAAGGTTAAATAGCAAACGGGCGTTTGAATTTTTGTGCTTTGGATGGGATAAGCTTAATCTAACCTTGCGGCGGTAAATCTTGATTTCTAAGTAGTGTGAATGACTCTGTAGGATACTCGGTTTTTAGATGGTTGTTGAGGCGCGATAGGTCTTTAAAAACCTTTGGCTTTTTTCGATCACGACGAGTAGATAAATACCATTGCCTGCCTTCAGCCCAAAGAAATTCGATAACAAGGTAAAAATTCTCGCCCACTTCCATAACGGTGATCGTTTTGATGGTGTTTTGTTCAGCAGCAATTTGTAACTCTTTTTCAATGATGCTGTTTGTTGGGCTACAAGCTTCTAAAGCCATTCTCTTAAACCTTATTTTTTCAGCTAATTCCCTTAGATACTTTTTTGGCTAAATTAATGATATTTCTAAGGGATTGTGGATTTTAGCACCATTATATCGGGTTTTCGATAGTGGTTATTGACACTTTTCGACCCAAATCAATAGCCTTGGTAATGTTAATTAGGCATCTTGGCGTTCCCGCCAGCTTCGCTGCCGGTCAGGCTGCTACGGGTTCGCTATTCGCTCATTCCTGCGGAACTACGCCCTTCGTATCCTTAACGCAAGAGCAAGAGCGAATAGCCGAAGGCTATTCAGTGCTGTTTTGAATGTTAAAAGACATTATTCCCAGTCTCCCTTTTGCCGTAATTTCTAACCGTTAGCCCTGCCCTCTATCGCCTTTTTCGACGTATAGCGATGCTCGATGAGTGGCCAAGTGTTCACTACGTCAAAGGCTCCCCCGTTCAGACTCGCTTCGCTCCCTTAGCTGCGGCCTCTCCTTTGCACCTGTCCCCTCCTCTCCCCTCGCTTTTTATACGTCAGGCGATACGAAGAGCAGAACTAACAGAAATTACACAAAAGGGGAAAATCATGACTGCTATTAATAACCACATTCAAAACAGCACTGAAGAGCAAGATCAAAAGCAGGCTCCTCAAAAAGCAGATTGGGAGAGCGGGGATTTTTCGGTTGAATTTACGGCTACTTACAGCGCAGAAGATAATAAATTACGTCTTTATGCTGATCAGCGTCTTGATGATGATTTATATAAGGTTGTGAGTGGTGCGGGTTTTAAATATGCAAAAAAACAAGAATTATTTTTTGCTCCATCCTGGACGCCTGAGCGTGAAGATTTGTGTATTAAATTGGCGGGAGAAATCACCGCAGAGCAGACAACTATAGTCGAACGGGCAGAGGCTAAAGTAGATCGTTTGGAAAATCTGGCGATTAAGCGCTCGGCTGAGGGAAACGCTTTTATCGAAGCCGCTAATCGTATATCTCGACGTTTTCAAGGCGGTCAGCCTATTTTAGTGGGGCATCATTCAGAGAAAGGGGCGCGGAAAGATCAAGCGCGCATTGATTCGGCAATGAATAACGCTGTTAAGGCTTTGAATGCTGTAGATTACTGGGGTTATCGAGCTGAAGGCGTGGCGCGTCATGCTAACCGAAAAGCTAACTCAGGGGTGAGAAGCCGCCGGATTAAAAAGCTACTTGCTGAACTTCGAGGTTTTCAACGTGACTTAAATCATGCGCATGTATGTTTTGAGTTATGGACATCCATTAGTGAGATGACCGACGACCAGAAAAAAGCAGAAAAAACAAAGTATCTTGCAGGAACTCATCTAAAGAGCGGAGCAGCAGCGCCCTATATTGATAATACTTCGCTTTGGTCTTTGCTGGATCGTGGCGAGATTGGGACAGATGAGGCTATTGAGAAGTGTTTAGAATTTTGGTCTGTTCAGGCGGAAGGTGTAAGAAAAAACCGCTGGATTGCTCATACATTGAACCGTTTGGCTTATGAGCGTTATGAACTAGGTGAGGTGGGGCGTTTTGAGGGTGAATTAACGCCTGTTATTTTGCAAGCGTTTGCGCGTGAGCAGGGCGCGGATAGCCCTAAAGCGTCACAGTCTGAAGCAGGCTTTTTGCTTTGTTCGTCTGCCCCGCTTCCTTCGCATCTGGCAGACGGTAAAACGTTAGAATTGTCTGTTGAAGAGTGGCGCGATCTGATGCAATCCGTGGGGCATGAAGTAGTAATCAAAGAGCGCAAAGCGTCTGCAAAACAGAGCTGTCCTATCATTAACCCAACACCCGAGCAGGCAGAGAAGCTACAAGCGCATTGGAACGCGCTAAGCGCCAAGGGTAAGTATGGTTCCCCTAGCGAGCGTTTAGAAATGACTCAGGCACATTATAGCGCGAACAGCGGGGGCGATTATGGCCGCTATTCGACTATCTCAATTGATGCCGAGGGTAAGCAAGTGCGACCGCACAGGAAAGATGTAGGGGTGGCCGTGTGTCGTGTCCGTGTCGGTTCCGGTCAATTATATGGCGCTAATCGTGTTATTACGTTGACAGACAAACCACAGAAAGATTTCCCGTTCTGCGTTGACTCGCTTTGTGCTGAAGGGGTGAGCGGTGAATAAGTCGGTTTATTCAAGACCTGATAAGCCTAAAACCATGCGAGTAAAGCAAAGAGGAGAAGCGCCAGCAATGGCGCCTCTCCCAGTTGTTAAGCCGCTGGTCGTGGACGCTGGCACAGAATGTCACGTAACGCCGCAGGATGTTAGCGCCAAAATGGTTAATTATCTGGATCTGGTTGATGGTGATTGTGTTTTAGAGCCACAGGGCGGGACGGGTAATCTAGTAGAGGCGGTTTTACAGGCTGATTTATCAGTGAGTGTTGTTACCGTTGAGCGCCATGTTGAACTATCTAATTTTATAGCGGAGCGCTTCAAAGAGTATTCAAATGTTAGTGTCATAAATAGCTGCTTTTTGGAGTATTCACAGGGTCGGAAAGCAGAGCGAAGCTTTAATAAAATCATCATGAACCCGCCTTTCAAAAACGTTAAAAAGCATATTTCAGCAGCGTTAGACTTGCTTGAAACGTCCGGCTGTCTAGTTGCGTTAGTGCCTATCACGTTTAGTCACCCTAATGCTGTGACGTTAGAAACGCTCAGCAATGACACCTTTGGAACAGCTAAGGTAAATACAAAGATTATAAAAATAGAGGTTATGTGATGCAGCGAGGAACTAAAGAGTTTTATCAAATACAGCAAGAGTTTGAAAAAGCGGTAGATTCTGGGGTTTTAGGTTATATACCTGGGGATTTTACAAAAGACGATTTTAACAGCGCTACGTTCTACGCTAACGGCCAAGTGAATACCGCTTTTCGCTGCTATATCGGTGGCTATGCAGCTGCAAAGCTTGAGTATGATCATCAATAAGTTTTTTAGCAATGTGCAACTATATATAGTTGCACATTGCTATCAATGCTGTATAATTGGTTTATCAATTAGGGGCGTTCTAATGACTAAGACAGATAAACTACTTGAGAAGATTAAGCATTCTAAGACAGTTTCTTGGAATGAGTTGGTGAAGGCTCTAAGGTCATTAGGTTATGTACAGGTTGATGGTGATGGTTCGCGTGTGAAGTTTGATAATGGGACGCCTTCGCAGTTAATAAATTTACACAAGCCGCACCCATCTAAAGAAGTCAAGGCGTATGCTCTTAGACAAATAAGAGATAAGCTAAATCAATGGGGTATGCTGTGATGAATAACACGTTGAAATATAAAGGTTATCATGGATCAATCGAGATCAGCACCGAGGATGATCTGCTTTTTGGGAGTGTGCTTTTTATCTCTCCTTTGATTAATTACGAGGCAGAGACGGCCAAGGGGTTAGAACAAGCGTTTCAAGAGGCGGTAGAGGATTATTTAGACGATTGTCGAGCGCGAGGGATCGAGCCTGAAAAGCCGTGCAAAGGCTCGTTGAGTGTGAGGCTTGGCCATGACTTGCATTTAGCAGCGGCTGTCGCCGCTTTCAATGCAAGTACTAGCACCAATGATTTTATCAAGCAAGCAGTGCAACAAAAGCTAGCTGGATCGTCGGCCCAGTCTCTTTAGTCGCAAATTGTGTGGCTCCAGGTTGAGTAGTTGGGCGTTCCCGCCAGCGAAGCTGGCGGTCAGGCTGCTACGGGTTCGCTATTCGCTCATTCCTGCGGAACTACGCCCTTCGTATCCTTAACGCAAGAGCAAGAGCGAATAGCTCTTCGGCTATTCAGTGCTGTTTTGAATGTTAAAAGACATTATTCCCAGTCTCCCTTTTGCCGTAATTTCTAATCGTTAGCCCTGCTTTATACCGCCTTTTTCCGACGTATAGCGAAGCTCGATGAGTTGCCAAGTGTTCACTTCGTCAAAGACTCCCCCGTTCAGACTCGCTACGCTCGCTTAGCTGCGGCCTCCCCTTTGCACCTGTCCCCTCCTCTCCCTTCGCTGAAGATACGTCAGGCGATACGAAGAGCAGAACTAACAGAAATTACACAAAAGGGGAACGTCATGACTGCTATTAATAATCACATTCAAAACAGCACTGAAGAGCAAAATCAAAAGCAGGCTCCTCAAAAAGCAGATTTTAAAAAGGAGTGTAAGTTATCAGATATAGCTCGTAGGGAGCTGATTAAATTGAGCCAAATCGCTAAAGTTGTTAAAGAGCAGCGCGAAATAGAGACTGGTGAGTTTTTTAGTATTAATGACATTTTACTTGAGATGCACCGAGATAGCTCTGGCGCGAATGACTTCCGTACATTTCAGGATTGGAAAAAAGCCGGTTATAGCGTTCGCAAAGGTGAAAAGTCGTTTCGGGTTTGGGGCAAGCCTGTCAAGGCAAAGAAAGCTGTAGAACCTGAATCCGATCCTAGTGATAGTGAAGAAAAATCTTATAAACTATGGCCTATGTGTAGCTTATTTAATGAGATGCAAGTTGAACCTAACACACCCGCTTAATAGCGGGTAACGAGGAAAAAGACATGGAAACTATTTCTAATATGGTTGCTAGCTTTATGGAAAAGCTTGGTTTTATGATGCTGGCTGTACAAACGGCGTTTGCTTATCTTCAGTTCGGAGTTATTGCGTTGTGTGTAGCATCTCTTCTTGTCACAGCGTTAGCGGCTGTAATTGTATATAGCGGTTTATACGGCTACATTGTTTCGATTATTCAGAGCCTGGGCGCAAGCTAAGTTGCTACCAATAATCTTGATAAGGGTGATGATGTTGATGATTCTGTAAGAGCACTATTTTTAAGTATTGGCTTTCGCCAATCCTTCCACTTTTACTTGTTTCTTAGGTGTGTTGCTTGCAGCTATTACCGGTGTGTAGATCGTCCCAGTTGATGCAGTCGCTAGGCTTTCGCCAATCCTTCCACTTT
>NPIE01000266.1_pt1 | contig 32424 bp, 23 predicted proteins | sample 8637661 | NCBI WGS metagenome assembly NPIE01 (sample SAMN07420842, study PRJNA396082) | bioreactor metagenome | isolation source: sample BA12 brine-fed electro-methanogenic bioreactor BA | place: Japan: Kochi | collected 2016-12-09 | reverse complement strand
TCTCAAATGTCAACACAGCCTAGCTACTTTGAATTGCTACACGCTTGATCGTAACGCATCACTGACCATTGGATCCTCCTCCTGGCGGTGGTGGCGGTGGAGGAGGAGCGTTTGTTGGTTCCGGTCCCGGTGGCTGTTCAGGGTTGGCGGGTGCAGGACCCGAATCTTCACCACTGGGTTGTTCACCCGCCAGGCACATGGCCTGCCACTGCCCGCGAAATGGTCCGCCTGTGATAATTTCCTCGATTACTGCTCCATCCTGGTAGGTCACATCTGCGCTGTACCATTCGAATTCACCGCTGCCGAGATACACGCAGTTGTGGACCGGAAAGCTGACCACATCGCCGGTTGGAGCAGGTGGAGCCGCGAGGACTATCGGCGGTACGTCAGCGTCTGTGACCGTCTCACATGTACCGAGATTATCCACGTCTTGTGCCGCCACCCACGCTTCGTCAACTCCTGGCACCTCGATCTTCCACCAGAGCGTTCCATCACCAGCGACTGACTGGCCAGTCACAGGGAACTGCTGGTCGGGTGGCATGTACAGGCGGATGGCTCGATTGTAGCCAGGACCTACATGGATCGTGATATCTGTTTGCTGCGTTTGCGCCATGCAAATAGTGGCGGTGGTGCTGCGTGGAATGTTTGAGAGTTGCTGTGGCAGATGGCGCAGGCCCACGATGCTAAGAATGAGAAAAGCGATTGCCAGCGGTAGCGTGCAATACTCCATGGGCATAATCTCCAGGGAATTCTTGAAGTGTACAGGCTCAGTATAGGCCACAATGATGTTGGCGCAACTGAAAACATCTTACAAGTCGATTTCCTGTGGGTTGCGTGAGTGGCCTGCTCACTTCAGCACCGCAAACCGTGCTGCCACCAGGTTACTCACGCCCTCTTTGCGCTCGACCACGCCCTGCACCAGCAGGAAGACTGCGCCCCGGATGACCCGCCGGTGACGTTCGTACACGTGCGGCCGCACCACCACATTGATGAACCCGTACTCGTCCTCCAGCGTGAGGAAATGCATGCCCTTCGCGGTGGGCGGCGCCTGGTGCACCACCAGCAGTCCGGCCGCCCATGTGCGCTGCCCGTTGCGGCAGGCCGCTACCGCCTGGCTGCCCCAGCGCTCTTGCAGGTCGGTGATGGTTTGTTGCAGATGTGCTGACTGGCGTGCGTCCACGTGGCCCCCATTGGTGTGTTTGCTCACAAGCATAGCACAAGCGTTCTCATATGTGGGCGAAATTTGTGGTCGGTTTTTACACGCGGGGGGATGCTTCAGAACGGTTCTGGGACTGATCCGGCAGCTTATACAGTGAACTGTTCCAGAGCCATCAATGCTCGTGAGAGGTCGGTATAGCAGCAAATCTGAAGTCGGGGATGCGAATTGCCGGTCAGCATGGCGGACAGCGCAACGCTGGCATCACACAGGCACAGCACCGGCATATCCCGCACATGTAGCGCATACCCGATCTCGTAGCCTACCCCCAGTGACGGCACGCTGACTTCCGCAATCACCGCGTCTGCCTGGTCCAGCCAGCGTATATCCTGGGCGTAAATCTCGTGATCCGTCTGGTCGCGCTCATCATCTTCAAGCTTGGGGGAGGCCACATGCTCCGTCAGGACGGTGTGGCCCTTTGCGGTGAGGTGATCCACCAGAGCGGCATACACTGCCTGTCGCTCACGCCCGCCACGAATTGAGGCTGCAAAGTACAGGTTCATCTGTGCTCCTGTTTTTTTACTTAGCCAAACACCAGCGTGCGCATAGTCGCTCATCATGCGCTGGTGTACACGATCGCAGTAAATGCTTCTTTTAATGCCCCGCGGAAGAATTGGAGGGACTGAAATCCATTTGACGCGGATCACGGCTGATGTTATAGTGTGAAGGAAACGTTTGCGCAAACGTTTCCTTCATCTTGATAATCGTATTGAGGTTCACATAACTGGATTCCGTTCGACACGATATAAGGTCTTAAGACCTGTGATATCTTCTACAGGTGTTTGCGGGATCAACCCGACTCCTTTATGTGCGGTTTATGTGGCAATCCTGCATAGGCTCTAAATCTGTAGGGACTGAGTTGATACGGTTGCTGATTATCATTGTATCTTGAGTTCTTCATCCTGATGAATATGCCATGACAACGATTCGTGAAGTAGCAGAACGTGCGGGGGTGTCTCTCACAACAGTCTCGCATGTGATCAACCAGACACGCTATGTCTCCGATGCAACGCGTCAGCGCGTGCTTGAGGCCATGGACGAGTTAAATTACAGGCCCAACGCACTGGCGCGTTCATTGCGCAGTGGTAAGACTCAGACGCTTGGTCTGATTCTTCCCGATAGCTCTAATCCGTTTTTTGCTGAGCTTGGACGTGCCGTTGAAAAAACAGCCATTCAAGCAGGCTATAGCGTCATTCTGTGTAACAGTGAAAGCGATGTAGCCAGAGAAGAATTCTATGTTGGCGTCCTGAGCACGAAGCAGATCGATGGGATTATCTTTGTGGCGACAGGTAATCCGATCGAGTCACTGCAGTACCTCGATGAACAGGGCATTCCGGTGTTGGTGGTTGACCGGGATTTGCCTGACTTCGAAGTGGATGCTGTATTGACGGACAATCTGCTTGGCGGTTATCAGGGAACGCAGCATCTTTTGGAGCAGGGCCATACACGGATCGCCTTTATCTCTGGCCCGCTGAATGGTACACCCAGCGCCAAACGGGTAGATGGATATCGCAAGGCACTACTTGAAGCGGATATCGAGATAGACCCTGCCCTTATCCTGCTGGGGGACTACCACCCGGAATCAGGGTGGGAGGCAGCGGCAAAACTACTCTCGCTGAACCAGCCACCCACCGCGATTTTCTGCGCCAATGATCTCATGGCAATGGGTGCTATCCGTGCAATCAACACAGCAGGACTGCTGGTGCCACACCATATTGCTGTGGTCGGATTTGATAACATCGAGCTCAGCAAGTATTGCACACCACCCCTGACAACTGTCGCTCAACCTATCGAAGACATCGGTTCGTCTGCTGCTTCAATCCTCATTGAGCGGATTCAGCATCGCCATCGGAAGCTCCAGCGCTTGATGCTTGCCACTGAACTGATCATCCGGCAGAGTTCTGTGAAGAGGCAAATATCGGATCTTCTTGCGGCAACCTAGCAGCGTGTCTTCGGCTTTCACAAAGCTACCTGAATAGCATCATCTTGCAAGTGTTCAACGTCTGACAACCAGCATTCAGAGTAAACATCGCTTCCACCAGAGGAGACGTTAATGCGTCACACCAGGCTGTGGCCTCAGATTCCGGTTACCCCCTTTCACTTTCAGCATCCTCCGCGCGAGTATGGTATCCTGCCTTTCTGGTTTCTCAATGGCGAACTCGATCCAGACGAGATGCGTTTTCAGATTCAGGAATATGCCGATAAAAAGATGCCAGGGTTTATCCTGCACGGTCGATATGGGTTGGAATTACCATATCTTGGCGCCGATTTTCTGGATCGGGTTAAGCTGGCAGTGGAAGAAGCTAATCGGCTGGGCATGAAGACCTGGATCTATGATGAGATGAACTGGCCCAGCGGCACTGCCGACCTGCAGGTGCTTCGTTCCCGCCCTGATCTGAGTCAGCGTTACTTGGAATGTATTGATTTCATACAACGTGGTCCCTGGTTTACCTACCTGACCGGTGAAGACAGCCGCTACCTGGATTTTGAACGCTCCATCCCGGTGGCGGCCTTCGCGATCAGCACTAAGGGGGAAATACTGGATCTCACGTCCAACCTGTCTTTTGAAAAGGTCATTCCCTGGGAAGTACCTCCGGGACACTGGCGGGTGATGTTCATCGTTGAGAAGCGTGTCGAGTACTACATCGATGCATTGAATCCCGAAGCCACCGCCGAATTTCTGCGTGTAGGATACGAGCCGTATCGGACAGCTCTGCAGGATCAATTTACGACACAGGTGCCCGGCTTCTATACTGATGAGCCTGCTATGCACTACTATCTGGCGGCAATCGATACCCCGGTTATCCCGTGGACACTCGATATGCTGCGACGCTTTAACGACCGCAACGGCTACAACCTGCGCCCTTACCTGCCGCATCTTTTCTTTGACCTCGGCCCTGATAGCGCCCGGGTGCGTTACGATTTTTACTCCACCCTTACCGCCTTTTATGCTGAAGCGTTTTACAAGCAAATTCATACGTGGTGTCAGCAGCATGAGGTGGTGTTTACAGGACATTTGCTATATGAGGAGTACCTGCGCCGCGTGATCCGTACAGGCGGTAATCTGTTCCGGCACTACGAACATATGGATGTTATCGGGGTGGACCACCTGTACCCATACATTGGCACGCAGGATCGCCCTGACGAGCATGTAGCCATGAAACTGGGTAGTTCAGCGGCGCATCATCTGGGCAGTGAACGGCTGTTGTGCGAGTCGTTTGGTGGCATCTTCATGGATGCTACCATGCAGCGGATGAAGTGGATCACGGACTGGGAATACGTGCTGGGGGTTAACCTGATCAACCCTCACGGGTTTCATTACACACTGGAAGGCCAGCGCAAACGGGACTGGCCCCCCTCGATGTTCTACCAGTATCCCTGGTGGCACTATTATGGGGCGTTTTCCGATTACGTCAGCCGGCTTAGCCACCTGCTGAGCGGTGGTCGTCATGTTGCCAAAGTGGCAGTTTTGTGGCCAATTCACGCCATGATGGCGAATTATACGCCGCAGACTCATAACGCGCTAGGGGACCGAATCGAGCATGACTTCAACACACTGACCGATCTCTTGCTGCGCTTGCATTACGATTTCGACTACCTTGATGAAGAAATCCTGGCGCGGGCGGAAATCCGTGATGGCCGGATCTCAGTGCACGATGAAACGTACGACCTGTTGGTGCTGCCTCCGATGACCCATATCCGCCTGGAAACGATGCATCTCCTTGAAATATTCGCCGGGCAGGGGGGGCGTTTGCTGGGGATGATTCTGCTGCCTGATACCGGATTTTCTTCTGAGCAGGGTACCCAGTTGGTGGATATCGGTGACCGTATGCAGGCGCTGTTCGGTCTTCACCCGGACGAAATCGCGGCGACGTATGACCGGATTGCTAACATCGAGCCTGTTTCGCATGTGCCGTCAGCAGGCGGTAAGGCGGTTTTCCTGCGCAGTTATGCCCTGGCACGAGCCTTGCCCTACGATCTGCAGCAGGCCCAGGGTCATCCGGGCCGTCCCGAAAGCCCGACGTTTGTTGTTGATGAAACGTCAGTGCCGACTCGTTACTTCTACGCCCCCGATTCTGACACTCGCGAGGAGATTACTCCGGCTGTGATGGTTGAGCGTCATGAGGTTAATCAGGCCCTGAATAGCGCCCTAGAAAGCCTTATCACGCCCGATGTCACCATCAACTGCCCAGATGTATTCTATCTGCACAGGGTGAAGGATGAGCGCAATATCTATTTCTTCACCAATCACACTTTTGAAACCCTGACTACGTGCATCACGCTGGAGGGTGAAGCCCAGCCTGTGCTCTGGGATGCGTCCAGCGGGCGTACGCGCCCCATCCTGCCCTCAAAGGCTCTTGAGGGACGGACACATTTTGATCTTACCCTGCCGCCAGCGGGATCAGCATTCGTGCTATCTGAACCTCTTGCGGATTGCCGGGTGATTGAAGCAGATGTGATACTCGATGAGCTGCCACAGTCGGACCAACCGCTGCACGGATACGGTCCAGCAGGACATGCTCAGATTGTGGTCGAGCAGGGTGGAATGCGCCTGATGCTTGAAGCAGAGGCACCACCCCCGCCACCGGCCTTCGTGCTGGATGGCGACTGGGACTTTCACCCGCAGTCGGACAATGCGCTGGTGATCAGCCAGTGGAGGGTCGCCCAGGAACAGCCCGCGACGGAGTTGCAGCATTATGTGCAGGCGGGTGCTGGCGATGCATTCGCATGGCATCCGATGGTGCCAGGTGCCTGGTCTTACCAGCTGCCAAGCGAACCAAACCAGCCGTATCCGATTCCGGTCTGGTATCAGGTCAGTTTTGAAGTGGATACGCCTCCTTCTGAACTAACCCTGATTGTGGATGGCTTTGCCGGCCTGGAGTGGGCGGTGTATGTCAATGGCCAGCGGATTACCGACGTCCCGACACGCAGCGCGATCGACAGCCAGATGGGTGCCATTACGATCACGCCTTACGTACAGCCGGGCGAAAATCTTATTGCTCTGCGCCTGGTACTAACGGCAGCAACTGACGGTCTTCTCGATAGGGTTAAACTGCTGGGTGACTTTGGACTACGGGCGAAACCCGATAGCACCTGGGTAATCACGGCTCCACGCCAGGCTTTGCAGCCTTGTTCGTGGACGGAGCAAGGATATCCGTTCTACTCAGGGCTGGGGCGGCTGGTGAAGCGTTTTATGCTGCCGGAGACGTTTGAGAGCTGTCGTGTATTCCTGCATCCAGGACTGGGTGATGACGCGACAGAGGTGTTCGTTAACGGAGTTTCCGCCGGTGTGCACTTGTGGCCGGATCATGCCCCTGAGATCACAGGCCTGCTGCACCCGGGCGAGAACGAGCTTGAGCTCCGTATCGCGAATACGCTGGTTAACCTGCTGAATGGGGAACCACGTCCCTCTGGTTTGCGCGAAGCGCCCCAGCTGGTAGCCTATTCCGAATTTAGCTTCGATCTTCCTGCTAGTTGAGGTTGTTGGCGGCCTGCAGAAGTGAGATAGTCGGAATAAATACGAGCTGGTCGGGTATCTATATCGACCAGCTCATTTCAATGTTATGCATGATCGATGGTTTGCAGATAGCGTTGCGCTTCCTCAAGCGTTGGCGTGGCAACTGTGCCATGCGCAGTAGTGGATAGCCCTCCACAGATGTTGGCTAGCTTAAGGCAGGATTCCAACGATTCTTCGCGCAGGTGGGCGGCAATGAATCCGGCATTGAAGCAATCACCTGCGCCAGTGGTATCAACCACGCTGACTTTAAGCCCAGGCGCGTGGGTAACATTGCCCTGTCGATAGGCATAGGCACCATCTGCGCCGCTCTTAAGCACCACGAGCGGTGTTAGCTTAGCCAGGGTTTGGCCGGCAGTATCCCGGTCAGCTTCGCCGGTGATGTGCATGGCCTCGTCTGCATTTATCAACAGTACGTCGATTGCGCGCAATGTATCGGTCACACCTGGTGTCTGAAGCGTTTTGCTGGTCGCCTGGCTGTCCATGAACACTCGAGTGCCAATTTCGCGCGCAGCCCGGATTACGGCCATTCCGGCCTCATCGGTTTCCAGGACGTTCATCAGAATCCCGCGGGGGCGGTACTTAACCAGGTAGGGTATACGATCTACCGGTTCCTGACGGTCGATATAACTGATGAAACCACGGTCATTGATGTAGGAAAACGCCAGGCTGAAGACCCGCACAGGCTTATCGTGAATGCGGAACAGCCGTGAGTCAACGCCTTCTTTCTCCACTTCGGAAAGCACAAACTGACTGAACAGGTCGTTGCCAAAATCACAGGCCCAACCAACCTTAACCTTAAGGCGATGAAAGGCCCGGACTGAGTTGAAGGTTCCCCCTGCTTCGATGCCCATGTCCGTACCGAACAGATCAAGGCCCAGCCGGGGCAGTTCCGGCAGACCGGTAACGATCAGGTCACAGAAGTAGGTATCGAACAGCATCACATCGTAGTGATCCATGCGCTTAGTTCCACTCTCCGATATAAGCAGCATGTGCGGTGAGGTACTCGTCTACCAGAGTTTGCGCCAATGAGTAAGATAACACCAGTGGGTGGGCCATCAGGGCGTACACGGCCTGCTTGCGAGAACGCTTCAGCGTGGCCTCGACCGCGCGACGTTCGTACAGCTTGATGCTACGCATCAGTAACTGCTGGTGTTCTGGCACGTTCTCCACCGGGAGCGTGCGCACACCGCCATTTTCGATCACGCATGAAACTTCGATCACATCTTCGGGCCGCATGAAGTCCAGCGCGCCAGCATTTGGCACATTCAGCGCGGTGCGTGCCGGTTCACCGCTTTCCAGGGCCTGGATGATTCGGAGTGCGACGCCCGCATACCCCTCGCCACCTTCCATGGAAAGCTCCATCGGGCCTTCCGCTGCAAGATCGGCCTCCTCCATGGATGGCCCATCAGGGTTGGCGTAGTGCATGTAGGTGGCCGAGCGGCGACGTTCGTAAGCGAGATAAGCCTGCAGACCGTTTTCCGGATGGTGTTCCACGTCCAGGGTCTTCAGATTTTCCAACAGGCGGCGATTAAGCTGCATAACTTCCTCACCCCGGGTGAGCTCGTCAGCCTGAATACTTTCCAACGCTTTTTCGGCGTAATAGAAATAGTACAGATATTCGTTAAGGAACATCCCTATATCGCGCACCAGCGCAGCGTCAAACATGTGTTGGGTAGTGGCGGCCAGATAGGCATCATCGGTTAACAACTCAGGTAGGATATCACGCCCATCACGCAGCACACGTTTTGTCCAGGAAAGGTGATTCAGGCCGAACACCTGGGCCTGCAACGCTTCGGGATCGATGCCAAGAAAATGCGCGGTCTCGTTCTGGGCAAGATTGGCGCTATCGCAAATTCCGACAGTCCGCACAAATCCCTGGTCGCGCAACGCCTGGGTGACCAGCCCTGCCGGGTTAGTAAAGTTGAAGATCCAGGCGCCAGGCGCACGTTTTTCTGCCAGCTCAGCGTAGTTCAGAATCGTGGGGATGCTGCGCATGGCCATCGCAAAACCGCCTGGCCCGGTGGTTTCCTGCCCCAACACACCGTGCTTGAGCGCAATGCGTTCATCCAGTACACGGCCTTGTTCATCGCCGACCCGAATCGTAGTGATGATGTAGCCGGCTCCGTCAAGCGCTTCATCGGGGTTGGTAGTAGTAGTAATGCGAACCGGGCTAGCTTCTCGCTGGCCAATGTGCTGGCACAGGGCGCCCAGCAGACTCAGTTTTTCGGCGTTGACATCCATTAGGCACAATTCATCCATGCCAATGCGGTCGGCCCAGCGTAAGGCAGAGGCCGTCAGGAGCGGTGAACGTACACCAGCACCGCCGATTACGGTGAGTTTCATAGATTCCTCCAGCGTTGGGAGCCATTCCAGACATTGAGTCTTGTGAGCACGGAAGCGACCTCTTGACCTTATGGCTGGAAAATGACGGTTAGGTTAAGATTAGACTCTGGCGCAAACGTTAGCGCAAACGTTTGCTTCATTGTAGCAGAGGTGGATTGGCCAGTCAACGCACCGGGATTCTCTTGTGTTGATGGCTGAAAACGAACTTCAGAACTAGCCTTGGCTGTTCTGCCGTGTGATCAGGAGATAATGCTATGAATTTCCCCAGTTTGCTGCGTTCACCTTCTACGGTTTCGATTGTTTCACAGGGTGATATTTATCGCCTGAACGAAGAAGAGAGCGACCGCTGGACAGCTGAAGGCTGCGCCGTGACAATAGCCCCGGTTGAAGGTGCACAGGAACTTGGTGTTTCTGTGTATGCACCGGATTTACCACTGGCGGCCATCAAGCTGCGCTGGCAGCAGATCGTTGAGCCGGGCACATGGTTCCTGGGCGATCACTGGGAACGGTCCTATGGCGATCTGGAATGGCGCGGGCTTGTGCCCGAACGCGTGATGCCCTGGTATTTTATCGCCTATGCAGCCGAGGATACCTATGCCTGTGGAGTCAAGACCGGCACGGCGGCCCTGGCGTCCTGGCAGATTGATACCCAGGGCATCACGCTGACCCTGGATATCCGCTGCGGCGCACGCGACGTTATACTCGGAGAACGCGATTTGCTGGCCGCAGTGGTAGTAGAGCGAGCGAGTCAGCCCGGCGAATCCCCCTTTGAGGCGGCCCGTGCTTTTACTCCGCTGCTCTGTGATACGCCGCTGCTGCCTGGCGCACCGATCTATGGCGCCAACGACTATTACTATGTCTACTGTGAAAATACCCATGAAGGGATTGTGCGCGACTCGCAGATTATCTCCGAGTTATCTCCCAACATTACCAACCGCCCCTATTCTGTGGTTGATGCCGGCTGGCAGTGGGGTGGGATAGTTAACGGCTCCCCGTGGCATCTGAGTAATCCGCGTTTTCCCGATATGCCCGGGCTGGCGCAGGAAATCCGGGCCTCCGGCTGTCGCCCGGGTATCTGGTTCCGACCACTGCTCACTACCGAATCTCTGCCAGAAGCGTGGTTACTACCCAATGATCGGTTCTCAATTTATCGGGAGCCGGGCTGGATGCTTGATCCCAGCGTGCCAGAAGCTCTGGAACGCATCAAGACCGATGTACGGACTCTCATTGATTGGGGCTACGAACTGATTAAGCATGACTACTCGACCTTTGACCTGTTTGGGCGCTGGAGTTTCCAGATGGGATCGGAGATCACGGATGCGGGCTGGTCATTCGCAGACAGAAGCCGCACGACGGCTGAAATTGTGCGAGGGCTGTATGCGGCCATCCACGAAGCTGCTGGCTCCGCAATACTGATTGGCTGCAATACGATCGGCCACCTGGCCGCTGGGCATGTGCATCTGCAAAGGATTGGGGATGATACTAGCGGCAAGGAATGGTCGCGCACACGCAAAATGGGTGTGAACACCCTGGCGTTCCGTATTGTTCAGCATGATGCCCTGTTTGCCATCGACGCTGACTGCGTGGGAGTCACCGAACATATCCCCTGGACGTTAAACCGCCAGTGGCTTGATGTTCTGGCTCGGAGTGGCACGCCACTGTTCGTTTCGATTGACTCCACCAGCCTGAATGAAGCGCGGCGCAAAGATCTTCGGCAGGCATTGGAGCGGGCTGCGATTCCCGCACCGATTGGCGAGCCGCTGGACTGGCTGAGTACAACAGTGCCCGCTCACTGGCGTTTTGGGGATGAGACGGTCACCTATAATTGGTTTGCCGAATAGCTGAAAGTGGCCCACCCCCGCGCCCTAAGCTGCGGGGGTGGGTCGCCAACGAATTCTAGAGATCGAGCCACTTCTTCAGTGGTGAAGCATCGAAGCCCGCATAGTGCTCGTCAAAATGGATGGTGACCCGCGGTGCATCGGGGAACTGCCGGGTGCTTTGTACAGGTTCCGCAAAAACGATCGCCTGCCCGTAGCGTACATAGAGGGGCAAACGAGCCAGAGGCATCTGCAAATTGCGCAGATGCAGCGGACCTTGCAGAACTTCCCCACTCCAGAAATCAACCCAGCGCCCTTCTGGCAGGTAAACATCCCGTTCCCCGTGGGAGTTTAGTACCGGGCAAACCAACAGGTCGTCGCCGAACAGATATTCATCAGCGATACTCCATACTGCCGGATCGTATGTCCAATTGATCACCAGTGAACGCAACATAGGCAAGCCACTGGTGCGGCTTGTTTCCGCCTGGGCCAGGATGTACGGCAGCAAGGCGTAGCGGAAACGCAGCCACTGACGTACCGTATCTGCTACCGCCGGGTATTCATATGGCTCGCGCGGCGTGCCACCGTGGTAGCGCATGTGCGATGAAAACACGCCAAACTGTGTCCAGCGAACATACACATCGTCGGGCGGACGGCTTTCCATGAAAAGAGGAATGCCATGAATACCCCCTACATCATGGCTCCAGTAGGCAAAACCAGACAGGCCGAAGTGCAGGCCGCCGCAGATCGTACTGGCCAGGCCGTCAAAGGTGATGGCGGCATCACCGCCCCAGTGGACCGGGTAGCGCTGACTGCCGGCCCAGGCCGAGCGCGCCCACTCGACTGTATTCCCCGGTCCATAAACACGTTCGGTAACTTCCCAGACAGCCTTCTGATACAGGATCGAGAACAGGTTATGGAGTAGCTGAGCATCCATACCCATGTACTCAGCGCCTTCATCGATCTCCTCGCCAAAGTCTGATTTGATGGCAGATGCTCCCCTTCTCAGCAAGCGCTCGAGGAGCGATTGGTACCAGGCTGTGGCCTCCGGGTTGGTGAAATCAAGTGTATACCCGAGCCAGAAGCGTTTGGAGGCAGGGGTTTCCCGCCCGACATACCCCTTCTCCAGGGCGATAGGCGCAAGGTCAATTGATGGCTGGATGTGCGGAAACTGCCACAAGGTGATGTGAAAGTCCATCTCATCCATGCGGCGCAGGAAATCATCAGGATCGGGGAAATTCTCCTTCGAGAACTCCCAGTCACACATCCACTCCTTGTCGAACCAGCCTACGTCAAGATGCAGCACATCAGCCGGATACCCTTCGTTGCGCATCCGGTGGGCGACCTCGGTGACTTCGGCATCGCTGAAGTAACTGGCTCGACTCATCCACACCCCGTAAGACCAGGTAGGCAGGGCAGGCGGAAAACCGGTCAGACAACGGTAGTTCTTGAGTACGGTTGCCAGGTCGCCACCGCCAATGACGAACAGATCAACCACATCATCCTGTACCAGCCATTGCAGAGAGCGGTTGGAATGCTTGCCGATATCCAGGCGCATTTTGGCTGGGGAATGCAAAAAAAGCCCGTAGCCACGTGAGCTGAGCAGGAAAGGGATGTTTTTGTAGGTGCGATCATTGTTCACCCCAGCCGCGTCGAAGTTAACAAGGTCGATCTGCTGGCCAAACAGGTTAGGGCGCTCGAATCGCTCGCCAGTACCGCAGAAATTCTCACCGGGCGGTATGTGCAGCGCGAAGCCCGTTAGTCGGGTTCCGTCGGCGCGATCCAGGGTGAGCGCTGGCAGGGCATCTTTGAGGTTGGGCAGGAATTGATCGAGTTGCTGGAAGCGTAGGTCAGCACGGCCATCCGGGGTAAAGCTGGCCTCAAAGCCGCCCTTACCCAGCCGAAACCACGCACCATTTTCACCGCTAACCCGCCAGTAATCCCTTTCTTCGATCAGCGTGGGAGAAACCATCTGGATTGAGGGGTCCCAGTCCAGCATGATGCTCTCATCCGTGAAGGGTTTAGGTTCCCGCGAGAATTGAAGGCGCAGGATACCCCGGGTATAAAAGCGAAGCCGAAAGTGGAGATTCTCGTCGGCTTGCTCACCGTGCTCATCGTCAACCTGATCGAAGTACAGGCCATCTGGGCGCGGTTTGCGATGCATGAGCGCAATCGAAAAGGTGATATCATCACCCTCTTGCTGTACGGCCGTAAGAGGACCTGCGCTCAGAAGGGTATCCTGTGTCAGATCCGTTTCAAGTACGGCGTTAAGAAAACGTTTTGCATCAATCACAGCGAATTACTCCTTTGTCGGCTTTTTTCCCTGCGGAACAACGTAATAGAGCGTTTATTCTGTCTGATTTATAGGCTGCGTCTATATACTGTATAGCAAATTCTTGACGTCATCCATAGAATGAGGTTAAAATCATTTTAACGTTTGCGCAAACGATTGCTCATAATCTGTTAATTTGTTTGTGTCACGGATGATGTTGTGACGCGGCAGGACGGTTCTTGCTCAATCAAAACGGTTATGCCCCCTGTTATCACGAGTCGCTCATCTGAAAAGAACCGTAATTGTGCGCTGTGCATCGTGGAATTCTCTCCTCATTGTCTCTCGCACAAACGGGCGCTGAAAGGAGGTTCTAAGCATCAGACTGTTCCCTCAGTTCTGTCAAATGCGTTGTGTTTCCCCAGGCACAGAGTGCCGTACCCTGTGGGAATTTTAATGCAGCCGGTAAACGACCGTGAGTTTCTCTGGTGGCCGGCCTATAGCAGAAGAAAGGAAATTGGTCTTTCATGTCACAGATTCTTAACACCAACAACGCCTCACGCAGAGGGCTGCGCATTGTCATGCTGATTGCGCTGTGCGCCCTGCTCGTCCAGCCCCTGGCCGCCTTTGCCCAGGGCCCATCTGATGTTCCACGCGAAGAAACTCTGGTAATGGGTGTTCTCGGCGGTATCGGCCCTGCTCCCCAGATGCACAACCCCTTCAATTACAGCACCAATGTCGGCATGGGGCTCCACCAGCTGCAGATCGAATCCATGTTCTATCTGAATTTTGAGACCGGCGAGATTGAGCCATGGCTGGCAACCGACTGGTCGATGAATGAAGACTTCACCGAGATGACGCTCACCCTGCGTGATGGCGTCAAGTGGAGTGATGGCGAGCCGTTCACGGCGAATGACGTCGTGTTCACGCTAAATATGCTGAAGGAATACGCACCAGCACTGTGGCATTCCGAGCCTGTTGATCGCTGGATTGCGTCAGCGACCGCTGTGGATGACCTTACGGTGCAGATCACACTGAATGAGCCGAATCCGCGGTTCATCTACAACTTCATCATCGAAATCTACAACTCAATCCCGACTGTGCCGGAGCACATCTGGGCCGACGTTGATCCCACTACCTTCACCAACTTCGATCTTGAGCAGGGCTGGCCGGTCTTTACCGGGCCTTACCGTCTTGTCCAGGCCAACGAGAACCAACTTGTCTACGATCTTCGTGAAGACTGGTGGGGGGCCGAGACGGGCTTCCATGACCTGCCTGCGCCACGCCGCGTAGTGATGGTTAACCCCGGCCCTGAAGAGCGGGCTGCTGCTGCGCTTGAGGCCAACGAGATCGACATCGTGCCGCAGATGGGCCTGGGAGCGTATGAGGCAGTAAAGGCCGCTAACCCCAATGTGATCTCCTGGGAGGCTGAGGCACCGTACGGCTGGTACGATACCTGCCCGCACCGCCTGGCGATCAACAATATGGCCGAGCCGTGGAACGATCCTGAGATGCGCAAGGCGCTCAGCCTGGCAATTGACACAGAGGCTTACGCCAATGTGACAACTGAAGGCCGCGGCGTCCCCGCGCGCTGGCTCTACCCACCCTATGGCGCCCTTGAAGCATTGCTGGACGCCAACCAGGACCTGTTTGATCAGTATGAAGTTGGCGTCTTTGATCCTGAGCGTGCGCTTGAGATCTTCGCCAGCAAGGGCTACAACCTGGAGGGCGGCCGCCTGATCGGCCCGGATGGTCAGCAGTTGACCATTGACCTGTTGATGATGACCGCCGAGTCTGGTGGCGTGCAGTGGGGTGTGGCGACAACCTTCCTGACCGAGTACCTGAATGCTGTAGGCATTGCGGTAAATGCGCGTTCGGTGGACTTCAGTGTATTCGAGCCGGATGGCCGGCAGGGCCTCTATGACATCCGCCTGATGTGGACCTGCGGTAGTGTAGTTGACCCAGTTGCCACGCTCAATAACTACAACAGTCGCCTGGTAGTACCAATTGGCGAAAGCGCCACGGGTGACAACGCTAACACTGAGCGCTGGGTGAATGAAGAGTACTCTGCAATCGTAGATCGGATTGCGACCCTGGCTCCGGATGATCCTGAAGTGCCCGATCTTCTGCGGCAGGTGCTGGACCTGTGGCTGGCCGAAACTCCTGCTATTCCGCTGGCTCAGCAGCCCTGGATCATCCCCTTCAATACGACCTATTGGACCAACTATCCGACTGCCGAAAATAACTACTTCCACCCGCCTGTGTGGTGGCAGTCTACGCTTCAGATCATTATGAATCTGGAGCCGGCCCAGTAACATCAGCATCCGGCTGGTGCCGGAGCCATGTGGATGTTCGCCTCTGGCACTCGCATCGCAGCAAAGTTAGGGATGCGGGTGAGCGATGAGCTTACCCGCATCCCTGTACGAAGCGCATTCACATGTAAGGACTTATACTCAGATGGTGGGCGTCCGCCTGCCAGTGCAACTCACCGTTTCTGAACTAGTGAAGGGTCGGAAGAATGCGGGTTCCGCTAAACTATGTGCTGCGACGGCTTCTGATGTTCCTCTTCATCATCTGGGCTACTGCGTCGCTCAATTTCTTGCTTCCACGACTTGCCCCGGGAGATCCTATCAGCGCGATGGTTGCCCGCATGTCACGGCAGGGTGTGAGCACGGAAGGCAGTGACCAGATTATCAACTACTATCTGGAAGCGTTTGGCCTGAACGAAAGTCTGCCTGTGCAGTATGTGCGCTATATGGAGCAACTGTCGACCTTCAATCTAGGGTATTCGCTATCTTACTTCCCGGCTAATGTCATGGATATGATTGGTCGGGCCCTACCCTGGACAATTGGTCTATTGCTGACCTCAACCATCATCTCGTTTGCCATTGGGTCTTTACTGGGCGCTTATATTGTCTGGAAGCCAGATACACGGCTGGCGCAATTTGTCGCCATGCCTCTCATGATCCTGTCAGCTATCCCCTATTATCTGCTGGCGATTCTATTGATGTATGCACTGGCATATGGACTGCGTATCCTTCCAGGCGGTGGTACGTCCTCAATTGGGTCAATGGCTGAATCCGGGGTGGGATACTGGCTTGATATTCTCAAGCATTCCATTTTGCCCGCGCTTTCCATTGTGCTGGCCTCTATCGGAGGATGGATTCTAAGCATGCGCGGCCTGACCGTCAGCGTAATGGGCGAGGATTACCTGACTCTGGCCCGGGCTAAAGGACTGCGCGACCGGGTGATTTTCTTCCGCTATGCGCTCAGGAATGCCATCGTGCCCCAAATTACGGTGCTAGCTATCGCCCTAGGGCAGGTTGTCACGGGTGCGACCCTTGTTGAGATCATTTACTCTTATCCCGGGGTGGGATACCTGTTGTATCGCGCGATTGGCAACGCCGATTATACGATGATCCAGGGCATCACGTTCATCCTAGTCTTGGCGGTGTCAACCGCTATTCTGGTGTTGGATCTGCTTTATCCCCAACTGGACCCTCGTATTAGCTACCAGAGGAAGTAAGCCATGGCAATGATTAGTCCACAGGAGCAGGCGTCCAGTATGCCGGTCTCATCTGTTTCAGAACCTGAGGTAACAACAGCATGGCACCGGCTACGTGCCATGAATTGGAAGATGACCGTTGGTCTATTGCTGGTTCTGATCCTGGTGCTGTTTGGTTTGCTTGGCCCGTTGTTTGTTGATCGCAGCGGCTTGCGTTTAGGATCAGGCGGATATTCTCAACCACCGAATGCTGAACACTGGTTCGGGACTGAGAGTACCGGGCGTGATGTCTTTACAATGACCGTCTATGCTATGAATCCAACCCTCATTATAGGGGTAGTCGCGGGGGGGATCGGCACGCTGGTGGGAGTGCTGCTGGGTCTGATAACCGGTTACTATCGTGGCCCTGTCGATACCGTAATCAGAAGCCTGGCGGATATTCTGCTAGCAATTCCGTCCCTGCTGATCATGGTGGTTATCGCCTCGTATGTCATGACCAACATCACAACCATGGCGCTGATTATCGCTATCTTCTCCTGGCCATGGACGGCCCGCACCATTCGCAGCCAGACTCTGAGCCTGCGCGAGCGCCAATTTGTGGAGATGGCCAAGCTTTCCGGGGCGAGCGGCTGGGAGATTCTGGTCAAAGAGTTGCTCCCTAACCTGCTGCCGTACATTGTGGCCGGGCTGGTTGGTTCGATCTCAGGGGGTATTCTTGCCGCGGTTGGTTTGCAGCTACTGGGGCTTGGTCCGCTGGACCCGCCAACGCTGGGCCTGATGCTGCACAATTCATTCCAGTATGCCGCTTTGTACCGTGGCATGTGGTGGTGGTGGCTGCCCCCGACGGTCATTCTTGCGATTCTCTTCATTGGTCTATTCTTGATTAGCCTTTCACTCGACGAGATTGCTAATCCCCGTTTGCGGGCGATCAAGAGCTGAGAGGATGACAATGCCGGAACAACCACTTCTGGAAATTCAGGATTTGCATGTTTCCTATAACACCAGCCGTGGCCCTAAGAAAGCTGTCAATGGTGTTAGTTTTTCGCTCCAACCCGGGGAGACGTTTGGCCTGGTTGGCGAATCGGGCAGTGGCAAGACGACGATTGCCAATGCCATCCTTCAGTTGTTTGGCACTGCGGGCCAGGTAGACAGTGGGCGAATTCTTCTGAATGGCGTGGACTTGCTTAGTCTCAATGACGAACAATTACGGCGTATGCGCTGGAGTCAGATCGCCATGATTCCTCAGGGCGCGATGAACTCCTTAAACCCGGTTACAAAAGTCAAAGAACAGATACAGGATGCCATCCTGGCTCATGAGCCGGATGTGCGTCGTGCTGACCTTCGTGAGCGGATTATGGAACTGTTGCGCAGCGTTGGGTTGCCTGATACGGCCTATGAGATGTTTCCACACGAATTGAGTGGGGGCATGAAGCAACGTGTTTGCATTGCCATGTCGATTGTCCTAGGCCCAAAGCTCATTATTGCTGATGAGCCCACCAGCGCGCTGGATGTTGTCGTGCAGCGGATTATCGCTGAAACCCTTAAGGACGTGCAGAAGCGGCTTGGCGCCGCTGTAATCCTGATCGGGCATGACATGGGCTTGCAGGCCCAGATGGTCGATCGTCTGGGGATTATGTATCAGGGCAGGATGGTGGAGATCGGTCCGGTACGGGCGATCTTCAAGGAGCCGCATCATGACTATACTCGCCGGCTGATCGCCTCCATCCCATCGGTGAAGAAGACTACTACCCTTGCTCAGCGTCTACAGGCTTCCGCCGCAAAGAACCATGAAGAGGATGTGTCGGACTATGCGCTGGATGCTGTCCTTGTTCACATCCCGCCGCTGCGCGAAGTCGGCCCTGATCATTTCGCGGCAGTATAGAGAACATCTGAGGCAAATGATGCAGCAACCTCTACTTGAAATCAAGAACATCCGCAAAAGCTTTGGTGGTGGTTTTATGCAACCGCCCCCGCTTGTTGCCGTGGCAGATTTTTCCCTGACCTTACCGCCAGATCAGCCACGCATGATTGCTATTGCTGGGGAAAGCGGCAGTGGCAAAACCACTGTAGCACGGATGGTTCTGGGGTTTCTGTCCCCCGACTCCGGACAGATCCTGTACAAAGGCAAGGATATCAACCGGCTTTCCAGGGCGGATGCCGCCGTCTACCGACGCGAAGTGCAGGCGATACTCCAAGATCCGTATGCCGCCTATAACCCGTTCTACAAGGTGGATCGGGTTCTCGACATGGTGATTAGCAAATTCAAGCTGGCGCGTAACCGCCACGACGCTCGAAAAATGGTGGAAGAAGCGCTGGCTGTCGTCGGGCTGGATGCGGATGAGACCCTGGGTAAATATCCACACCAGTTGAGCGGTGGACAGCGCCAGCGCCTGATTACCGCTCGGGCTTTTTTGCTGAAGCCCCGTATTATTGTGGCGGATGAACCGGTCTCAATGGTTGATGCTTCCCGCCGGGCCAAGATTCTCGAAATCATGCTGCGCCTGAAGCAGCAGTTTGGCATTTCATTCCTGTACATCACGCACGATCTCTCCACCGCCTATGACGTGTGCGACGACATCATTATTTTATATAAGGGCGAAGTTGTTGAACACGGCAACGCCCAGGAAGTCATTAACAACCCGCAGCATGCCTACACGCGTCTGCTGATTGACTCTATTCCGATACCTGATCCAGATATCCGCTGGAAAGAACGCCTTGATGTAGAGCGCGAGTTGGAAGCACTATCCTTCTAACTGCGGAGCTATTCGTACAGGGATAATTGGCGTGATACAGCACGCAAGGCGTTTATCGAGCTGGTATTTCTATCTTTGGAGGAGACTGTAATGAATGTTTTAGCCATTGGTGCACACCCGGATGATCTGGATATCTGCTGCGGCGGCACGCTGACCCTGTTCGCCCAGGCGGGTCACAACGTCACAATGTGCGTGGTTACTGATGGGCGGGCACATCCGGTGGGTGATCCTGAGCGTATCACGGCACGGCGCCATGCAGAAGCGCAGGCATCCGCTGACTTGATCGGTGCCAAGCTGCGCTGGATGGGTATTCCTGACGGAACGTTGATGGACGATCTGCCGACCCGGCACAAGTTCATCCAGATGATGCTGGATGAGTCTCCCGATTTGATCATCACGCATCCGCCGGAAGATTATCATTCGGACCATATCATGACCAGCAGGCTGGTGACGGCTACAGTCCAGATGGCCTGGGCGCCGCCTCCACAACTTGACGGGAAGCCGCTACAAAAGCGGGTTCCGGTGGCGTTCATGACCACCGCGAACGGCATCAACTTTATCCCGCAGGAATACGTTGATGTCACAGCAGTTTGGGAGACTAAAGCGCAGATGGCCCTGAACCACCGCTGCCAGTTTCTGCCAGGGCCTGACTACCCCGAAGGTCCATTGCCAGAACCGCTGGAGCAGTATTCATTCTACCGGTTGGCGCGTGTAATGGACGAATTCTATGGCCTGGCCTGCTGGTGCAAATATGCTGAAGGTTTCCGGTGGTGGCATGCGGCTGACCGATTTGTGCCTTACCGGCTGCTGCCCAGCGTAGGCGGCCCGGCGTAAAGCGCAAAATTATGATCTCTTTTCCAACGATCAACACGTCTGAACGCCTGGCGCGGCTGGATTTTCCTTTAGGCCGGGTGCGGGCTGTGCTGGATACGGATACATTCAACGAGATTGACGATCAGTTTGCGCTGGTGTACAGCCTGTTGTCACCCGATCAGATTGATCTTGAAGCCGTATACGCAGCACCATTCCGTAATCAACGTGCAGCAACTCCTGCTGAAGGGATGGAGCAGAGTTACGCCGAGATTCTGCGTCTCCTGGATAAAATGAACCGAGCTTCGGATGGATTTGTGTTCCGAGGATCACCCGGCTTCTTAAGCCATGAGCTTGAGCCGTTCCAGAGTGACGCTGCCCTAGACCTGGTGAAGCGGGCGTTGGCGACCCCGGATGGCCAGCAATTATATGTGCTGGCAATTGGCGCGATAACGAACGTGTCTTCTGCGCTCATACTTGATCCCAGTATTATCAACAAGATCACGGTGGTGTGGCTGGGCGGTCATGCGCTGCATTGGCCTGACACGCGTGAATTCAACCTTGAGCAGGATATCCTGGCGGCACGGCTTGTGTTCGATTGTGGGGTGCCGTTGGTTCATGTTCCGTGTATGGGCGTTACATCCCATCTCCTGACGACGGTATCAGAGATCGGGGAGTATGTTCGCGGGCGTGGCGCTGTTGGAGACTACCTGGCGGATATCTTTGAGGCGTATGAGGCCGATCACTTTGCATGCTCAAAAGTCATCTGGGATATCGCGGCGGTTGCGTATCTGGTCAACGCGCAATGGCTGGAAACACAGATTGTGCATAGCCCGGTTGTCACCGATCAGCTAACCTGGTCAGTCAGTCCAACGCGGCATTTCATCCGGTATGTCAGCTACATTCATCGAGATCCAATCTTTCGTGACCTGTTCACCAAACTGGACGCCATGCACTGGTGATTTTTTCGCCTCAGAATCCAGCAATGCAGTCTCCACAGCCGCCCTTGTTCTTCAATTGAATGACAAGGGCGGTAGTTGTTCATGAGCGTTTATTGTCCCTTGAATAATTGCTGCTCAAACCCCGCTGGAGAACCCGATAGCCTTCCTTGGAGAAGGAAGGCAGTCAAAGTGAAACTGACTGCGTAACCTTCAGAACGGTTCTGGAGACAAAGCTTTCATACGTAACGTGCCAGATAAAAGCAGATGAGCGCAACGGCCCATCTGCTCCCTATCAGCTATCTCGGTTTCAGGGAAAATCTGTACCGCCTCAACGCGGCTTGCTGTAGATGATCTGGTACACGCGCTGATACGAGATGCCAAAGTCGCGCGCCAGCTGGGCCTGCGACTCACCAGCGGCATAGCGTGCCCGGATGATCTCGTTGCGTTTGTGGTCTGCGGGGGAAAGATCAGGCTGCGCGAGCAGGATATTGGCCGTATTGATGATGTAGCTGGTGGCCCGTTTCACTCTCAAGGCGAAGAGCGTAGCGGTTGTCGCCTCCGAGTCCCCTATGGGGCATTGAGTACATTTTGTACTCAATCAGCAGAATAGAGCACAGTGCAGCGGATTTGTCGGGTCCGCTGTATTCATTCTATCAGTGGTTTATCCATGCCGTTGCATGTCTCTGTTACCTCAGGCTCTGCATGATATTGCTGTGGCCACTGAATGCACGTTCCAACTATATTCACGGCATCTGTGGGCATGAAGAAGCAAATCACGCTGGATCTGAGAGCCACCAGGGGATGCTTGACAGCGCATCCAATTCCATGATTGTCACCTCCGGGAACATCCCCCCGGCAATGCCGGTCACTCGAATCCCAGTTGCCTGGACGGATTCAGGCAGCACAAAATCAATCATCTGGAGTGGGATGGCTGGATCAGGTTCCACTGACTGCAGGGTTTCTTCTGGCACCGGCTGCCACTCGCCGTCAATCTGAATCTCAGCGACAATCGTGTTGAAACCGCTGCCGGTGCCTTCAATGAAACGAATAGTACGCAACTCAATCAGGCGGTCATACGTCACTATGAACGTGACGCTGCCGTCTTCGGGTGTTGCTGAGAGCATGCGGGGCGGCCGCGTGATCTCTGCCCCCGAGAAATCATGTTCGGCGCCATCTGCAAATACTCGTGTGCGCGCCGCCGAACGTTCGCCGGTCGCGCTTGTTTCGATGCTCCCCCCTGCCAGGCGCACCTGATTGTTGGCGCTGCTGCGATAGAGCTGTTCCAGTGGATTGAGGCTGAGCGGATTATCGGCAGGTGCCGGTGGTAGCGACCATGCGCCATTGTCAACGCTGCCGCCCGCCTCAAGGATGGCTCGCTCAACAAAGGGCAGCATACGCTCGGCCATCAGGGTAAAGGTGTCTTCCGCGGCCAGATCATCTGGCAGATAATCCGGCATTGAAGGCCGGGTCTGATGAACGTGATAACGGTCGGAAAGAGCCACACCTGGGAATTCCGCAGCCAGGGCTTCATAGCCATACAGCAGGCCCAGCAAACCGCCCATGGTCGCCGTGCCGTTGTCGGAATCCCAGCCGGACAGCGTGCCAATCTGCACCGTGCGGGTGTAATTACCTTCCCCGTAAAGCAGCGCCATCAGGCCAGTAGCGAAGTTCACGGACGACTCCAGCCACCCACGATAGACGAACCCGTATTCCCGCGCATCGCGATGATACCGTTCGTAGATGCGGTCGCGGGTGCGCTCCCAGTCGTCCGGATCAGGGTTGTCGAGATAGTCAGCCACCACAAAATCGATCACATCTGCCGCTTTGGAGGTATCCGGCAGATACTCACGCGCCTGGCTGACCAGCCAGATGATCTGTTCTCGATGGCTGAGCGCGGGGTCGACCTGCGTGGCCAGCGAGTAGAGCACAATATGGAACTGGGCGGCATGGGCGGCGTAGCTGCCGGAGCTTGTCCGAATGGGCAGATCGGCCAGGCGCAGGGCCAGGTCCGGCATGCCGGGGGCCAGCGCCCCATAGACTTCCGTAACCAGTTGCGCGGTGTTCATCAGGTAGGTGTCATTAACCGCCCCCAGGCCGGCCGCCGGTGGTTGTGCGCCCCATTCCATCCAGCGACGCTCAGGCGTGTCGCCCCAGATCCAATCGTTGACATGCTCTACCCAACCCTGGGTGATTTGCTCAGGTGAGAGCAGCAGGGTGTCATGCTGCTGGATCAGATGCAGGTACAGATACTCGATATCAGTGTCATCATCGGCCAGCCAGGGATCCTGAAACACGAAACCAATCACCGACGGCTGTTTCCAGGCGATCTGCTGGTCTCGCCCCCAGTCGTCGTCGGTGTAAAAGGGGGGATCCAGCTTGACGCCCTCAGTGGTCAGGCCGGCCCAGTTGGCAATGGCCTGGCCCAGCCACATGGCCCGCAACCGATCAGCATACTCGGCACGGTTGAGTTGAAGCGTGTCGGGAAGCGTATGCCCTGACGCGACAGCCACCGGCGTTGATCTATGGACAACTTCCAGAACAAATACCAGGAGCGTGATGACAGTCAATGCGCGGTGTATTCGATGCGGAGTTGACACACGATGAGAAGCCATCCACCTTCCTCCAGTAATCAGTATTCACGGCGACAGGCCGTGCGTCAGACAAGGTGATCGAGATTGATTCTGGCAACTATGATCACATCATACATCGACCCCAGGACAAAAGGAAAACTGCTTCAGGATGAGGTACGGGTCACAAATACTGAGTGTCAGTACGTTGGTAGCTCGACCTCAGTATGCTTGACAAGCTGTAAAATACTGTGCTAATTTGATGATATAACGTTACAGCAGAAACGAAACATCTAAAAATTCAAGACATCATTGCCTGAATACGAAGGTTTCAGCCATGAGGAAACGACGCCCAACCCAGAAGGATGTTGCCAGGCGCGCTGGCGTTTCTGTTACCACCGTTTCCCAGGTCATCAACGCGCATTCCGGTGGGAATATACGCATTAGCGACGATACTCGTGGTCGGGTATGGAAGGCCATCGAGGAGCTCGGTTACGCCCCCAATGTCAGTGCCCGCAGTCTCCGTACCCGGCGCACTAATCTGCTGGCAGTCCTCGTACCGGATATTGCCAACCCGTTCTACCCCCAGCTCATTCGCGGGGTGCAGCGTGTGGCTACTGAACACGGCTATGACCTGCTGGTTTACGATGCCGACGATCACCCCCAGCGTGAGAAATCCTTTATCGAAGCGATTCTGCAGCGCCAGGTTGATGGCGTGGTGTTAGTGCCATTTTATCTGCAGGATGAAGACATTCAGCGCATGGCACGATCCCACATTGCAGTTGCCGTGATGCACGGCGCGCCTCCTTTGATCCCTGGTGTGGATGTGCTTAAGGTCGACCAGACTGCCGCGTTGAACGGCCTGATCCGCCACCTGGTTGACAAGGGGCATCGGCGCATCGCTCACATCAGTGGCACGCTGGACAACATCGCCGGCAGCAGTCGACTGGAGGGATACCGCCAGGCGCTTGAAGCAGAGGGCATCCCGTATGATGAGCGGCTTGTAGGTATCGGAAACTTCCGTGCTGATTGCGTGCCAGGGCTGATTGACCGCCTGTTTGCGAATGGCGCTCCGCCTCCCACGGCTATCTTCGCGGCAAATGATGTCATGGCGATTGCGGCGATTTACGAGCTGCAGCGGCGTGGACACCGAGTGCCGGACGATGTGGCGGTGTGTGGTTATGACAATATCCCGGAGGCGGCAACGATGATCCCCGCCCTTACGACCATTGATCAGCATATGCAGCAGGAGGGCCGGCTGTTGGCTCAACTGCTGGTAGAGCGCCTGGCAAGCGATAGTCAATTGCCGGAACGCGCAGTCCCTTTTGAGTTTGACCTGGTGATCAGAGAAAGCACGTAGAAAGGCAGAGGATTGATTATGACACTTCCTCATGATTATGCGGAGCGGGTTTATGCAGGCGTGTTAGGAAAGCTGATCGGCGTTTACCTGGGGCGCCCTTTTGAGGGCTGGCCCTACCAGCGCATCATCAAGGAGCTGGGCGAGATCAATTACTACGTGCATGACAAGGTGGGCGTCCCCCTGATTGTCACCGACGATGACATTTCCGGGACATTCACGTTTCTGCGCGCGCTGCCAGACTACGGCAACAGCCTGGATCTGACCCCGGAGCAGATCGGCCAGACATGGCTCAACTACCTGATTGAGAAGCGCACCATTCTGTGGTGGGGCGGAGTGGGCAACTCGACCGAACATACGGCTTACCAGCGCCTGAAAAGCGGCCTCAAGGCTCCGGCCAGTGGCGCGATCGCGACCAATGGCGAAACGGTTGCAGAACAGATCGGCGCCCAGATTTTCATTGACGGCTGGGCGATGGTTGCACCCGGCGATCCGGAGCTGGCTGCTGATCTGGCGCGGCGGGCGGGCAGCGTCAGCCATGACGGCGAAGCCGTCTATGGCGCGCAGGTGATCGCCGCGATGGAAGCGCAGGCGTTTGTAGAGCCTGACATCAACAGGTTACTGGATACGGCCAGCGGGCTGGTGCCAGCAGATTCCACGATCTACCGCATCATCGCTGATCTGCGCGATTTGCGAGCTAAAGAAGAGGATTGGGTCAAGGCCCGCGCCTGGCTGGAGCAGCACTATGGTTACCAGCATTACCAGGGTGTGTGCCACATGGTGCCCAACCATGGCCTGATCGTACTCAGCCTGCTCTACGGAGATGATGATTTCCAGAAGACGCTGATGATCTGCAATACCTCTGGCTGGGACACGGACTGCAACTCCGGCAATGTGGGCTGCCTGATGGGAATCAAGAACGGCCTGGCGGGGATTGAGACAGGCCCGGATTGGCGCGGGCCGGTAGCCGACCGGCTGTACATCCCGACTGCGGATGGCGGGCGGGCGATCACCGATGCCGTGAAGGTGAGCTATGACATCATCAATATCGGGCGGGCGCTCCACGGGCAGGCGGCACTGGCGCCCAAAGACGGCGCGCGCTACCACTTCGAATTTTCGGGGGCGGTGCAGGGCTTCAGGCCGGAACCGAGCATCGAAGTGAAGGGTACGACCACCCTTGAGAACGTTATGGGACACAGCGCCACAGGGACGCGCAGCCTGGCTATTCGCTACAGCCGCCTGGCGCCTGGTCGCGTGGCGCGGGCCTACGCCAGCACCTTCATCCCGGCTGACCTCGGCGACATGGGACACTACGATTTACTCGCTTCGCCTTCGCTCTATCCGGGGCAAACGGTCAAAGCTGCCGTCCAGGCCGACGCGTCCAACACCGACCCTGTCATGGCGCGCCTGTATGTGCGCGTATATGAGGCGGCGGGTACAGCCAAGTTCTCGGTCGGGCCGGAGGCCCTCAAGGCCATGGAACAGGCGGTTGACGCCCTGACGCGGATTTACGGGCCGGAAGTGATTCTCGCGCCTGACGCGCAGCACGACTTTACGTGGGTGATGCCTGAAACCGAAGGGCGGCCGATTGCTGAGATCGGTATCGAGATTGCGCCAGTGGAGGGATTTGTCTCTCAGGGCAGCGTGTATCTGGATTACCTCACCTGGGATGGCGCGCCGAATGTACGCCTGGGCAAGCCGGCTAAGTTCGGCAAGATGTGGTCGCAGGCATGGGTAAACGGCATCAGTGATTGGTGGCCGTGGTGGCCGGCAGGCCTGCGCCTGATGCAGAACGAAGGCACCGGGCTGCTGATCCAGGGCGCGCGCGAATGGCAGGATTACCAGGTTGCTGCCCGGGTAACACCCCACCTGAGCGCCTCCGCCGGGATTGGCGCGCGGGTGCAGGGTATGCGTCGCTATTACGCCCTGCTGCTGCGCCCCGGCAGCAAAGCCTGCCTGGTGAAGGTTCTGGATGGTGAAACGATCCTGGCAGAGACCGCGTTTGAATGGGATTTTGATGGCAGCTATGACCTTAAACTCGCCGTGGAAGGCCAGCGGCTGACTGCCTGGATTGATGGCAAGCAGGTGTTCGATGTGGAAGACCACGATCGCCCACTGGATGGCGGCGCGGTGGCGGTAGTGCTGGAAGAAGGCACGCTGGAGTGTGGCGATGTTTTCGTAACACCGGTGGGGTAGCGTATTGCTCCCCGGTATTCACCATGCACCCACATGTAGTGATAAGGAGGTGAGCACGCATCCTTAAACGTGAGGACGTAGCAATCAGAACCCATCGTTCGCCTGCACAGAATTTTAAGGAGCTGGACGTGAAGAAACATATTTTGGCCATCGTCTTGGTACTTTCGATGCTTTTGGTCCTGGTGCCGGTGTCCGCCCAGGGGGATGAAATTGTCATCACCTGGTGGACTGAGGATGTCGAAACCCTTCCGACAAACCTGCAGGAAGTGCTGATTGATCCCTGGAACGAAGCCAATCCTGGCTACCGGCTGGAGATCATCCCGCAGGAAGACCTGCCGGGAACCCTCCGCACCGCGATTGCAGCAGGCGAAGGCCCGGACATTATCCAGACCGCGGGCGCGGCCTTCATTGCTGAGCTGGTGAACGCTGGCGCCGTAGTGTCCCTGGATGGCTATGCGGATGAGTGGGGCTGGGAAGAGAAGCTGCTGCCCTGGGCCTACCAGTCCGGCATCATCGCCGACTCGCTGTACAGCGTTCCGCTGACCTACGAAAGCATGATCCTGCTCTATAACCAGACCCTGTTTGACGAAAAGGGCTGGACACCGCCAACCTCGCTTGAGGAGTTCACCGCTATCGCTGAAGCGGCGGTTGCGGATGGGATTACCCCCCTGATCTACGGTAATGTCGGCTGGCAGCCCACCAATGAGCACCTGGTCGGCATCTACCTGAACAACGTGGCCGGGCCGGAGAACGTCTATCAGGCCCTGATCGGTGAAAAGTCGTGGACCGATCCGGAGTTTGTGGAAGCGATGGAGTTGCTGAAGACCCACATCGCCGATAACGGCTGGTTCAGCGGCGCGCTTGAAAATTACTTCGCCCTCGGCTGGGACGACTACTGGCCTGAGCTCTCGACCGGTAGCTCCGCCATGATGATGATCGGCACCTGGGGCTTCTACGCCGTGGCTGAGCCATTTGAAGAAGTAGGCGCGGAATGGAACTGGGCGCCGCTGCCCATCTTTAACGAGCGCGCCGGCGAGTATAACTACGAGCTGGCGACTGGCTCTACGATCTCGATCAACACCAGATCTGCCCATGTCGATGTCGCAGCCAGCGTGATCGACTTCCTCATCAGCGATCCTGACCGCGTGCTGGACCTCTCAGCCACGCGGGGATTCGGTGAGTGGATGGTCCCGGTGCGCATCGATCCTGAAGACTTCCCGGAGGGGACGGATGAGCGCTTTGTCCGCTTCTTCGCGGACTTCGCAGATGTGACCGGCGAAGGGCGCATCGGCTATACCACCTGGACGTTCTGGCCTGCGGTTCCGAATGTTCAGCTCTGGGAAGAGATCGAGCTGGTCTGGTACGAAGAGATGAGCGTGGAAGACTACCTGGCGAGTCACCAGGCTGCCTGGGATCAGGCCCGCGCAGAAGGGGTAACCCTGAACGTTCCCGCACCGGGCGTTTCCGAATAACCTCACACCCACTGGCAGGGGGTAGGGCCAGCCTTGCCCCCTGCCAGCCCACTACCCCTGTAGTTTTGGTGGAGAAAACGTATGACTGCCACAACGCTTAAGCACGAGGCGGCCCGCGCGCAACGACGCCAACAGATCGGTGGCTGGCTGTTTGTGGCGCCTGTCCTGCTCCTCAATCTCATCGTCATCGTCATTCCGTCGGTTGCGGGCCTGGCGATGGCGTTCACAGACTGGTCAGGTGTGGGCAGTATGCAGTTCGTTGGCCTGGCTAATTTCCAACGATTGCTTCAGGACCAGGTGTTCTTCAAGGCCCTGACCCACAATCTCGTCTGGACCCTGTTTTTCCTCATCGTGCCCGTGGCGCTGGGCTTGTTGGGCGCGTATCTGCTTTCGGGCATCAAACGGGGGCAGATGTTCTTCCGTGTGGCGTATTTCATTCCCTATGTGATCGCCGCCGTGGTGAATGCGCAGTTGTGGCGATTCCTGTTGAATCCGCGAATCGGCATCGGCCCGGAACTGGCTGAATGCTGTGGCATCACCTTCCTGAACGTGGCGATTTTTGGCTCGCGTGATCTGGCCCTGCTGGGCGTTGCCTTTGTGGATATGTGGCATTTCTGGGGCTTTCTGCTGGTGCTGTATCTAGCTGCCATGTCCGGGGTTGATGTTGAACTATATGAGGTTGCCCGGCTGGACGGCGCGAATCGTTTCCAGCAGTTTCGCTTCGTGACCCTGCCCAGTATTCGGCCTACGCTGGTGTTCACCATCCTGATGATTATCATCTGGTCCGGTCTGGTCTTCGATTATGTGTACATCATCACCGGCGGTGGCCCGGCCAATGCTTCGGAAGTAATGGGTACCTACCTGTATACCAGCGCGTTTAGCCGGTTCCAGGCGGGTTATGCCGCTGCAGTTGGTGTTTTTATGACATTGTGGGTTGCACTTGCGACGGGCGGCTTTGTCCTGCTGCGCAAACTTGGGTGGGAGGTCTAGGTATGTTCAGGGAACGCAGGAATATCTCCACGCTGCCCAATTATCTCATTCTGATCTTGTTGGCCATCTTTGCGCTGGTGCCGATCCTGCTGTTGATCACCAACTCGTTCAAGAGCACGGCGGAGATCAATCTTAGCCCGTTTTCGCTGCCACAGGAGTGGCTGTGGAGCAACTACTCCACAGCGTGGGAACAAGGCAATTACGCGAATACGATCAAGAACAGTGCCATTTTAACCGGCGTGACCGTGATTTGTGTGGTTGCGCTGGCCGGGATGGCAGCTTATGCCTTGGCCCGCCTGAACCTCCGGGGAGGCAACATCATTTCGTTTTACTTCCTGATTGGGACGGGCGTTCCTGCCCAGTTGTTCATCATCCCCCTGTTCTTTATGTGGCGGCAGGCCGGGCTGATCAATTCTCACCTGGGGCTGATCATCATCTATGTCGCGCTGCAATCCCCGTTTGCGACCTACCTGCTGCGTTCGTATATGGTGGCGCTGCCACAGGACTTTGTTGACGCGGCGCGGATTGACGGTGCATCCAATGTTCAGGTGCTGCGCCACATCATCATCCCGCTGTCCTGGCCGGGCTTCCTCACGGCGGCACTGGTCGTCGGCCTGTTCACCTGGAATGAGTTCCTGTTTGCTATCACCTTTCTGCTCCAGCCTGAACTCAAACCGATCTCAACCAGCCTGTATGCCTTCCAGATGCGCTACGGCCGCGACTGGGGCCTGACCAATGCCGGCTCCGTGATCATGATTATCCCGGTGCTGGCGCTGTTCCTGCTGTTGCAGCGCAATTTCATCGAGGGCTTAACACAGGGTGGTTTGAAAGCATGATGACCAGGCGCCATCACGTTCGCTTGCTGCTGCACCTCGTAACACTCGTTTGCGTGGGCAGCCTGGTGGCGGTGTCACTCGGTGTATCTGCGACAGCAGATGCCCAGGGGGGTGATCGCCAGCTGGATCCAGCCGACTATGCAGATCGTCTGCGGGCGATGTGGCTGGGCCAGACTATCGCCAACTGGACCGGCCTGACCACCGAGGCAGTACGAACCACCCCGCCCTTCTACACGGATGAAGACTGGGGAATTGACCAGGGTGTTTCCTGGAAGCAAAACGATGTCATCGACTTCGTGTTTCAGGACCCGTGGCTGGCCGATGATGATACCGATATTGAATACGTGTATCTGCATCTGCTGGATCAGTATGAGACCAACCTGCTAACGGCTTCGCAGATTGCGGCAGGTTGGCAGCAGCATATCAACGACTGGATCTGGGTTTCCAACCGGCAGGCGCGCGACCTCATCGACGTCGGCGCGCTCCCGCCTGTGACCGGGATGCCATCGGCCAACCCCTACAGCCTGCAAATCGATGCCCAGCTGACCACCGAGATCTTCGGGGCGCTGGCGCCTGGGATGCCGGCCCAGGCCCTCCAGATGGCCAATCTGCCAATCCTCACCACGGCGTCGGGGTATGCCGCGCATGCCGCGCAGTTCAATGTGCTGCTGTATGCGCTTGCCGCACAGGTTGATCGCACACTGTCTCCTCGCGAACAGGTTGTCTGGCTGGTCCAGGCCGCGCGCCAGTACATACCCGACACGTCTAAGACAGCCGGCATTGTGGATTTTGTGCTTGACGATTACCTCAGCAATCCGGATGCTGGCGATTGGGAGCGCACGCGCGATCGGGTCTACGAGCGTTATCACCTGCATGCGAATGAGTACGGTTTTGTGTACCGGGACTGGACTGAATCTTCGGTCAACTTTGCGTGCGGGTTGATTGCCCTGCTTTATGGGGAGCTGGATTTCAGGCGGACGGTGCAGATCGGCACGCTTTCGGGCTGGGACTCCGACAATGGAACGGCCACGATGGGCGGTTTGCTGGGACTTCTGCTGGGCTATGAGGCACTGGCGGCGCAGTTTCCGGACGAGGTGCTGTCAGACCGTTACCAGATTTCCCGGACCCGCGAAAACCTGCCCGATTATCTCCCTGAAGATCGGCGGGCCGAAGATACGTTCACGCAGATGGCGGAACGGATGCTTCCCATCGTGGCGCGTACGATCCACGAAGCGGGCGGGACAGCGACCGGCGGTGTGTGGATTCTGCCTGAGAATACTGAAGGTGCTTTGCTCCAGTACAATCCGCTGGCAGAGTTGTCTGCCAGCAGCGCGAACTATCGGGCTTCTCAAGGAGACGGAAGTGTGACTGTCAGCGTGGGGGGGGACCCTGCGCTGGGTAGAACGCGTGCGATTGTTGATGGCGCTGAACATGATTTTTCGGGAATTGAGGTCTTGCGTCCAGCGCGGGCTTACCAGGCGCGTGTACGAGACGGGCAGGTCGCGGTGACAGTCACATACGATCCTCCCGTGGAGGCATCCGTCATTCGCTTTATTGAAGGCGATTCGGGTGGCTTTGAAGGCTTTGCACTCGAATTCCTGATAGAAGGCGACTGGCAGCCCGCGCCGGCGGGAACCTCCCTGAGTCCGGCGCCTGATCCGGCAATTCCCTATCAAAGCTTTGACTTCGTGCTGCCTGAATCGCTCGTAATTTCGGGCGTTCGACTGGTTGGAGAGGTTGATGCCGGGCCGCTGGGCGCTGTCACTATCCTGGAGCTTGATGCGTTGTCCTCGCGCATGGCACTCGGGAACTTGGTCTTGCCCTGAAATAGTGG
>NPIE01013161.1_pt1 | contig 32428 bp, 29 predicted proteins | sample 8637661 | NCBI WGS metagenome assembly NPIE01 (sample SAMN07420842, study PRJNA396082) | bioreactor metagenome | isolation source: sample BA12 brine-fed electro-methanogenic bioreactor BA | place: Japan: Kochi | collected 2016-12-09 | reverse complement strand
AAGGGTTGATAAGGGTCGACTAAATAAAGAACCTCTTTCAGTATCAAATATAGAAAATTAATCCATAGGTTAAATCAGGATTCCAGGGCTGATTGAAATCAGCATTGGAAGCGGGGGTAGTCCAGATCGAAAATATAGGTAAAATTTGCTCATTTGGAGCCCGTATAGCTACTTTTTTAGCTGAGGAATGTATGGGTTAGGTTTGGGTAAAAGTCGCTAAAAGCAGCCATATCCCTCTATAAATCATTAGTTTAAAAAGTTAGATTGAAAAATGAACAAATAGTTCAAGTATTGGAATTTGAAAATGGAATATTGGCCCTTGTATATGTAATAGTGAGAGGCAATCCGATGGGATTGTGACTCACACGGCCCTCTACACGATTATTGCCCCATATTATTATTTATATCGGAAAGACCTTTTGAGAAATTAGGTGAATGTCTTTTGTCAATACTTTGACTTTTACTTTTGTTCTCATGATTTTAAATTCTTCCTCGATATTCTCTATTTTTTATTTTGTAAACATTTAATGGTTCCTCTTGGATTGAAACCTTTACAGACACATTCTGATTTTGCACTGCATACCAACCTACACTTAATTGTAAAGTGATTTGCTTTTTTGTTCCAGTCATAATTGGTTTGCTATCGTAGCATAAATACTCATAGTCCTCAGCAAGTTGTTCGTCAGTAGAATTGTCAATAAAAACTGCTCTAACTTTAATAAAGTCACTTATATTGCCATCTGAAATATTCTTGAACATAAGTGTAATTGCTGGCAACCAAAGGTTGTCATTATTATGATATGAATCATAACCTGTTTTTACTGTTATTACTTGAACTCTGTCGTCCAGAACAAGTCCTTGTGAAGTTTTTTTTCTAATTTTTCCGATCTTTCTTTTTCTGCTTTAATGGCTTTAACTTCTTTGTCTTCATATTTTTTTAAGCTTTCTCGTAGATTTTCATTTTCAGCCAGTAGTTTATCAACTTGGCCTTTCAATTCTTCTATGGTTTTTTTGTCTTCTGATGAAGCACAAGAAATCAATATGGTCAGCATTGTGATAAATATGAACTTGTTGTTGTTGCTTTCATAATGTTTATATTTATGTGTCTGTTATTTAATCCCCTATAAAGTTAAGTAAGTTGTAGATATTTAATAATCGTTTTTATATATAGGCTTTTACTCTTGTACTACATGTCTGAATCTGAGTTAGCATGAGAAATTAATTTGCTGGAGAGAAATTGATAACTTGAGCAGAATCAATTTCGGATTGCCGAATATGGAGAATTACTTGTACCGTTCCCGCGTTAAGTGCCGTTTGGCATTTTACAGCGACATCATTTTTTTACTTGCAGAAAACTTGGCTAAGTGAAACAAAGAATCGTCTTGTATTCCCCGCCAAATAGCATTTAAAGTGTGCTGGGTGTAGTTTTTTTATCGATTGATTCTTTAATTCTTTTCAATCTATTTGGTGTAACATAGACATATTCAATCATTGCAAGATAAAAATCGTCCATAGCTTGAATTTCAATCCTGTCTATTTCATAATCTGAAGCATGTGCACCTGCATTACCTAAAAAACGCAGAGTATCACCCATTTCTGAGAGTGTAGAAGGTATTATTCCTCTATTGACAAGGTCTGATAATTTATTTTTTAAGCTTCTCCCTTTTGCTTTTTGATCTTTGCATAAAAATTCTAAGCCCCTTCTTATCATTATTGCAAATGCTGGTTTTGATATCTTTTTAACCTTTTTTGCTTCATAATAGTTTTTGGTAATGACTTCTGGAACAACCTTGTCTATTTTTTTTTCATGAGGATAACATACATGTGCCTCCCATAGATTATTTGGGTTTTCATCAAATTCAGTATTAACGAATAATGATATATTATCACATGTTGAGCACCTCGTTAATGAATACGTAATCTGAAAATCCATTGTTTCATCTGGATTAGATGTTGAATATGCCTTATCCTGTGAGTCTACACTGAATATTACTTCATGTTGTGTTTCATTGCCACAATGAAGACATTCAATAATTTGATTTTTCATAGTTATTCTAATTACACTGCTACTCTGAAAATATACCCAACGTTTTGTGGTAAGAAACGTTGGGGTTTTTAAATGTACTTTCTTATCAATATACTACAATGTTAAAAAAGAGCGATGCTGTTGAGTTAAACACATTACCCCCAATGTTTTATGACCGTGTGTTGATTGCAGTACTTTCTTCTTTTTTTTCGTTTGATTTAAATCTTAAAGCTCCAACTGGTGGAAATAATCCAGAAGGGTCGGTATGTGTGTAAATTTCTAAAACTCCCTCTGATACTAAATTATTAACTAATTCCCAACTACTTCCTATATCATATAACTTATTTGCCAATAAAGTTTCAACAAAGAACTTAGAACTAACAAATCCATTTTCTTTATCCTTAGCTACCTTTAAACTTCTTTGTAGTTCACTGATTAAAACATCTCTTGATATTATTAAAAATCCACTTTCAGCTCTCAACTCCTGCAATTCTTTAATTGTATCTTCACTTGCGTTTTGTGATATTAAGAACTTCTCAAAGTTTACAATGCAAATCGATTTCCCACCTGTAAATCTCCTGAACTCGTCGAACAATTCAAATTTGGGGTATAATGATGTGTTGAATTCGTTGTAAAACCAATCATTTTTCTCTTCATTGGTTACAAATACCACATCTTTTTGTTTGTCTTTAGCTATCTCAAGTATTGTTTGCCAAATTATCAAATCCCCGATACCATTATCGATTTTCTTAGAATCTTTAAATCCTGGAGCGATTTGATGTTCAACCCGGAAATCCAAATCTTTTTGCAATTCTGACTCGTCTTTCTTTACATCAATTATCATTTCTTTATTCCATAATTCATTATAAAATAAACTTACAGGGTCATTCCAGTTCCATTTTTTGATATAATCAGCTAACTCATCAATTTTTTCACGATATTCTTCCTTATACTTATTTACTTCCGCTTCAATCTCTTTAATCCTTTTATAATTTGGTTCCTGTTCGAGAATAGGCAAATTACTTAAATCAAAACCCCCTTTATTTAATCTATCCCTTGCTTCTTGTAACTTCCGAAATATTGATTTAATATTTTCTCCTCTATTTTTAGCAAATTCTCGTGCTACACGTGCAGAAATGAATAATCTATCATTTGATTTAAGATGCTTAAAGATTTTTTTATAATCCTTTAGCCCTTTTTTACTTATTAGGAATGGAACAAAAAGAACATTTGTGTCAAATATGTAAATACATTCATCCTTGATATTGTCAAAATCCTTGTATTTAAACTCAAATATTTTATCAGCTTCTGGAAATACCTTTTTTAAATAAAAATTGTCCATATCTTTCCTATTTAGTTTTTGTTCAAATATGACTGCCGTATTGCAACCAACGGTGGGTATAAGAATAGTAGCCGACTCCGTGGCACTTTCTTGTCAAGTTGCAAGAAAGTTGAAGCGGACTGCAACCCTTGTATTTTCTGCCATTTCGGTTATTGTTTTTATACATTTGTTGTGCGGTCGTAATTATTTTATTTTTTTTAAGATTTCTTCCAATATTTTTTGCTGAACAAAAGGTAAATATTCTGGATAAAAAGTTGCAGCTCTAACATTTGTAAGTCTACCACTTTCATCAGGTATTTCAATTTTAAATTCATTTTTTACAATCCATTCTACATTTACAAAGAAACTATTCCAATCCTTAATATCATCTGCTTTCAAATCATACTGCATGAAACATTGAAGAAAGGAAGTTTTAACAATACCAATTCCTTTTATTCGCAATTTGCGAGAACCAGGTTGATTACTTTTTAAATAAATTATATCTCCAATTTTTAGTTGTGAAACAGCTTCATATAAATCATCTGCTGAATCATAATCCCAACCAATAATGTAATGTTCATTTTGAAAAAAGTTTTCTTTTTCTTCATTTTTCCAAATAGAACCAGCTCCAAATATTGCCATTTTTTTTGTTTTTAAGTTAAACTAATCACCCATTGCAATCCTGTCAATTGTTTTAAATTCTGCATAACAAGAAAACCATGAAATAATTTATAATCTGATACTTCTTTTAAGTTTTCATTAAGCGTTGTAAAAGGTTTGGCATATACATTATTCTCAATAATCAATGAGGTCATACTATTTTTAAAATTCAGAATAAAATCTCTATTATTTTCATTATTGTTCTGCTTAATTTCATCCCCAATTTCCAATTCTTTTAACAAATTAAATCTATCTAACCTTTCAGGTTCACTACAAGCAATAGAATAATTTCCTGCTTGAACATAAGTATTCTTTTTATGATTATTCAAATCAACTGCTTTTGTAAAATTTGAAATTTCAATAATTTCTTGTCTGCTATATTTTTCAACCAATTCATCTATTGTCTTAATCGCTGGTGCTGCGTATAATACTAAAACTTGATTTCTATATGAATTATGGATTTGCATTAATAAATCCTGTTGCTCTTCATAAATCCAGTATCTAAAATAAGGTTCGTTCCACAAATGCCATTCTCCACCATTTCTACTATAAATATATTCTGGCTTTTTGTATTGGAATAATAGATTAGTTTTCATACTTGGCAAATGGTCTAATTCCATTTGTAAATAATCTTCCATTTCATATGCAATTTCTCTTAAATCAACACCTTGAAAAGGATAATCCCAAAAATGCCAAAATGGAAATGGAACACCAATTCTTCTCCATAATCTTCTATTTCTCACAAAGAAGGCAGCATCAAATCCAAAATTACCTTCTTGAACTTGTCCTATAGGGAAATATATATTTGCTTTTCGCGATAATTCTGAGTTGAAATAACTTTCATAAGTTTTTTCTTCATATTTGGTTCTCATATTTCTACTTTTTTATGCAGCACAACTTGTTTATGTGCGTATTAAGTTTTATAAAAACTTTTAAGATACATTTTTAAACTTCAAAATGGATCAAAGGAGTTATTGAGGATTATTATAAGTACTGTGAGCAATGGTAGCGTAAAATACTCTCCAAATGTAAAAAAAATCCTTTAACGAAACGATAAAATCCGACTATGGTCGTGGATAAAGTAATGCATTTACTGGGTCAGTATCACCGGATTATCCAAATTCCAATATTACAAATAAAAAAACAACCAAAGAACCTTCTATTTGTTTGTTATGAGTGCAGCGAGCAATTATAGTGTTAATATCCAAATGTAAAAAAAATCCTTTACCTAACCTTTAAATCCAAAAAGCTCGTGCATAAAATGCTGCATTTACTGGGAAGCATTTATTAATACAGTGTTTTGGTTGCGACTTCATAGTAATGATGCCTGAAATGATTGCTCAGAGACCGCTGAAGCTATTTTTTTTTTTTCAGATAATGGCTTGGATCCACTTTTGGTTAAAGTTGGCTTAAAGTTCCGATAGTTCGCTTGGGATGAGTGAGTTCAGGAATATTGGGTGGAAAATGAACTTCTATTAATTGGTGCTTACAATAAACACTGCATAATTTGCCGTGAGAAGTTGTTAATCCAATATTCTTTTAATCAGAAAGCGTAAAGGAAAAAAAATGCATAATATTCGAGCGATATTTTTTCCACTTCTCATTAACTAAATGATAGGATACGTCATATTTTCGACTCTTTCCTCTATACACAGGGATCAATGGCCTTCCAAGCTTGTTTTCTGTCGCTGGAACAGGAATACTTACCCGACATTCATAAAATTCAGGAGCTTTAACATTCTTCCAGGAATCATTTCCCAGCACTTCTAAAAGATACTGGGAGGTGAGTAATACAGGGATCCTGGAGTTGAAATTTTTATCCAGCTCCTCCTTCAGGTGTTGGATCCAATATCTTTTAGCAGCCTGTTTCCAAATCCTTAAGTTTTTGGATGTTTCATTGCTGAAATAATTCTGACAAAGATTTTGGACATATACACTATCCCAGGAAAGTCCTATTGCATTCAGGTTGTTCCTGTGAGAGGTTATAAAACCTTTAAACTTACATTCTCCGCTTTCCAGAGCAAAAGCATATGGAAGTGCAGTGCTGTGCTTATTACTTGGGTCACACCCTAGATATATCGCCCTGACACTATTATTGCTCCTGCAGTATGGCTTTGGAAATTTTTTGTCGAGAATTTTCTGATCCCCAAATTCGGATTGTAAATATTGAATAGCTTCTTTGGATTTCATAATTAAAACTTCTAATACGGTACTCCCTGATCATTTTGTACTACTTTCCCCAATCAATCCAATCAAGACAATCTAAGCCAAATCCATCAGACCAGACCCTGGTTTTTACTGAATTAAGAAAAGGTAATTTTTCTAATGCTTTTTTGTTAGATGAATCTGATGTAATGATTTGGATTGGAACACGTCGATGATTCCAATAAGTTAAATCATTGCCTTCTTGATAGTTAATTAATAAATGACCTAATGCTTCATATGCATATCCATCATATTCAGGCATCGAATAACCAATTATTACAATTGTTGAATATGAGTCTAAAGTGCGATGCATATTTTGCCAAAGATCACGAATTGGCTTACTGCCAAGAAGTTTATCGTAAGCTGGTGGTAACAAAAATGGCACAACTTTCCACGATGGTGCAAATGGAAAATATTTGGAATGGTTAGGCACTCGAAATATATTATTTAAAAGATTGGCCCCCAGATCGTTGGTAGCAGATCCATTCGACAAGGGCTCAGTTGGTACAGTTTTGTTAGGACCAAATAAAGGATCTTCATCAGGTACTTCGATATTTTGGCTTGAAAAATATTTACGTTTCTGATCATAGTATCTTCTATCATACCAATCAATTGATCCATGTAGTTTAATTACATCAACATACTTTTGTTTGCTCTGATCTCCTGATTCTTTTACTTTTTTATTTAGCCACCACTCAGGGGTAAGGCTGTAGGGTATGTTCAATTCTTCCATGGTTTTTTCTAACAGTGTATCATAATTAAAAGTTAGAATAGTATCATTTGGGGTAAGCATACTTGCAAACTCTTTATAAAGCAGTGGAGTTTCTTGTTGTAAGCGTTCCGTAAGTATTGATTGAACTGCATAACGAGTAGCAACAATTGATCTGCTCCCATGATCAAAGTATTCATCTGACCCGATTAACCGAAGAAAATGTTTTCGATGGCTGTATGCGAGTACCGACTCAAGGTTAAGCTCCTTTTTAGGGTATAGTTTCTTCCATTCACTTATTTCTTTCTCGAGTTCTCCTTCCCAGTCACTTCGCTGAAATTCTTCCTTAACTTTTTTTCTAACTTCTTTAAGAAGTTCTACTCCAAGAGGCAACCCAGCATGCTTTGAGAATCCCGCACCAAGAATAAATAACCGATGTACTTGTAAATTATTATTTTCCAATTTTCTTATATGCTTACTATTTGACGATTGTTTAATTTTCGGTTTAACCTGCCATAAGCACGATCTGAAAATTTTATGAATATGTTACAAGAATAGCAACTCTTACTTTACTAATACTTATTTCGCAAGTTCTGTTTTCAATCTTTTAATTGTAGATATTGCTCCGTTTATTTCACTCGAAAATTCATGTTTATTCATATCATGATGGTTTAAAGGGTTTAGTACCAAGTTTGTGTAGCTATCAATATCTGTTAACGTTTGCTGGGTCAAACCGCAGGAATTTGAATTATCACGTTTGTACTTTTTTATATGGTTCCAAAAAATATTTGTTTTGGTTTTTGATGAATCGATTTGAAAAGGAATAGGCACTTTATTAAAGCAATACCTTTTTAAAATAAACTCAAAAGCTGAGCGGAGATAAACCCCAGCAGCTTTGTTATCACCTGTATTAAAGTACTTCTCTGCCAATGAAATGTAATAATCAATGTGGGAGCTATCTTTAACCCCTTTTATTTCTTTTTCAACTGGAATCTCAAAACCCATTCTTGCACGCCTTGCAAACAATTCATAACACTTCCAGTTTGTATTTTTTTGGAAGTAATGAGTTTTTAGAAATTCATACCAGGGTTTATCGTAAGTGGTAATAAATATTTGATAATCTGAAAACTCCTTTTTAAGTATTTCCATTAATGGGAGCCTATTACCAATATCCAAGCCAATAAAAATATCATCCAGAAATAAAAGCTTGTATTTTTTCTGTTGAACATGTCTTTTAATCATTCCCAAATAAATTGATATGGCTATTGCCGATAGCCTGGCCTCATTAAGAAAAATGTGAGGTTTTGCAACTTTCTTACCCAAATATTCAATTGAGATTCTAGCATTATTTCTTATGATAGTGTCAATTCCAGGGCTATTATCATGATTTGCTTGTGTATATCGCAATTGAATCTTAATGTTATGGCCAAATTGATCAAGTATAGGCTGAGCAAATTTGTGTATGTTATCGGGGTTATCAGGTTGAAAAAGTTTGCTAAATGCTTCATTGAATGTTTTTAGAGCATTTTCAACATCTTTCTTCTTTTGTTCCCTGTTATATTCCCTGCCAGACCTGGGTTTGGCAATAGACTTTTCTACGTCTTGCCACAAATCTCCGAGCTCCCTTCCTCCAGTGATAATAGAGCTTTTAAAGTGTTTTAGAACTCCTTTTACCAGCAAATCAAACAAATCAATCTGATCATTGTGTTTAATATGATGAATATCTAACAGGTGTTTGTAAGTTAAAAAACTCTTCAAGCTAATTGCATCTCTTATTTCTATGTTCCCATAAGTATTGTTTGTGTTGTGTTTTAATTCGTTATTTTGATCCTTATTGTTGCCATCTTTGTCTGGATTAAAAACTACTTTAACAAATCCTTTCCCCTTTGATTTTTTTGTTAAAAAAATATTCTCAACATCATTCATATTGATTATCTCAAATGACGATTGAAAAAAATCTTTAAGTGCGTAATAAAATGAGCTTTTACCTGAACCATTCTCACCATAAATGAAAAGATTTTTACCATTTACGTTGAACTTGTGAAGGCCGTAAAATGCTTTATAGTTCTTAATCTCTATCTTTTTGATTTTCATTAGGAGCTTTATTTAAATCTAAATCTTAATTCCCTTTGAGTGGTTTAATTCAAACATGTCTAAAATCGTCTAAACGATGTCTAAAATCGTCTAAACTAAGATCCAATCCCTTTTCTTTAGACGTATTACTTCTTCTCTTCGCATTGCCTGAAGCAGATTTTTTACCTTATCTTTCTTTTGTTTTTCCGTAAGAACTTCTGATAATTTAGGTATAATCAGGTTTTCAATTTCTTTTCTACTTCCTTTTTTAAACTTTTTCAAATATGCAATAATCATGTCTTTATAATGAGCATCATCAAATGCCAAATTTCTAATATATGTTGCTTTATCTGCAGTAACAGCTGCGATAGAAGCTGAAACAAAATAATTGGGTTTCCTGCCCTCGATTAATTTCTTTCTTTTCAACATCGAGGCTGCTTCATCAGTAATGGGCAATTTCTTTTGTACCCGATCGAGTAAGATTACTGAAGACAAGGGCAAATCTTTGTTTTCAATTAATAGTTTGGAATAGTTTTCATCAATTGAATGACCGTATATGTGAAGAGTTACTTTTTGACTATGTGTGAGATCGTAATCAGGAAGTGGAAAGTATCTATTCTTTTGCGAAAGGTAAATGGTATGAATGCCGTAACCTAAACGGTCAATCATTCCCAGGTTAACCATAGCTTGTGAAAGCCAGGGGTTCCTATATTTTTCTGGCGTTTTGTCACCTTCTGAGTAATCCATGGGATTGCCCTCAAAAAAACTACCGGCATTTGTAAAAATAAGTTGATCAATTTTTTCAGTTACAATTATTCTGCTATTCAGACTATAATCCTGATGAGCTATGCAATTATTCAAAGCCTCAAGAATAGTCCTTGTATCATATTTGTTCACAGTAGTGGCAAGCAATTCGTTGTTTGGAAAAAACTTATATTTCACATTCCTAATATTTGAAAGAACCTTGGATGTATTAATGATCAAGGGAGGTCCAAAATGCTCATAGGCTTTTTCTTCAGTTTCAAGTTTCCATGTAATTTCTGCTATTGAAGGAAGGATATAATGAGAGGATTCTTCTTTACCAAGCAATAGCAATGCTGTGTTGGTTATCTTACCCTTAATCGTTACTTTGGCTTTATCTAAAAACTTTATATCATCCCATTCATCGATCTCCTCATAATAGCTTGCATGAATACTTTTTTCTTTGAATTTTTCACGAGCAATTTTAATGGCGAGTGGATCCAGGTCATTAATATCAGCATCTTCTACAATTTTTGAACTCCAATCTTCTAATGCATTATAAATTTGCCTTACATATTGCGGGAAGTTACGTAGATCAGTTTTATTGCTTCCAATCCTGATGTAGGCCTTTTTCTTAAAATGAGTTGGTTCAGCTTTTGCTGCCGGAATTCTCAATATAACTATGTCCTTGGATTGATAAGAAAATTCAAAAATCTCAAATTTAATCGAAGGATGCAACAAATTACGCAGCCAAAGTTCTAAATCCTGATTGCCATTCTTTGAATTTACAAAACTGAAATTTGTTCCTTTAATGTCATGTGTTTCATCCTTTACCCCCCAGACTAAATAACCAAATGGTTGATTTTTAATGCTTGCTCCATTACTCATTGCTGAGATGTATTCGCCAATTTGATCATTGGTAATGCTACCTTTTCCCACTTTAAACTCTATCCATGCTGTTTCTGTTGGATATGAAGTAAGCTCTTCAAGGAGGTTATGTAAATCTTGTTCATTCATCATTAAACAACAAAATGACTAAAAATCTGATTGGTTTAAACGATACTTTATCTTAACATTTTCCCTTTTTATTGCCAAAGGCATCAAGACCCGATTCTTCACATCTGATAACTTATACCCATCATGTTCAGCAAAATAGAAATGATTGAAAGCATTAATTGAACCACTTCGTTGTAATGGGAAATAAAAAGCTACAACATTCGAAAACAGGTTACTTAGCGATTTACCGGGAATGGTTTCGATCATTTGTAACTCTCCATCAAGGCAGTTTCTGGTTTCACACAAGCATTCACATAAAGCCCAGTTTTCTTTATTAACCTTATAAAGATAGAGGTCCTCAAGAATTATTGCATCAAACAAAAATTCCATTCTCTTATCCTCTGAAGTTCTTATTGATAGCCCTATCCTATAAATAAACTTCTGCCCGGAATTGGCAATCTTTTCCAAGGGTTTTCTTTTGTGCTGTTTTTGCAGAGACAAAAGTTTCTCTTTTGAATCCAAGGGATTTTTTCGAATCTGAAGCTCATCCTTTTCACTAAACTGGTCATCATCCCCCAGCAGATTGAAGAGACCGCCTCTTCTGAGGAATATGCGTTTGCCGGTTTTTACATCCACCAGATGGCCTTTGGTGTAGGTGACTTCATAATTTTTCATAGGCTTATTTTTTTAAGGCTTCTTTGATGATTCTTACCTCTTCTATGCTGTCCAGGGTTTCTAGGTTATTTCGGACCGGGTGGTTGGGATCATATAAACGCTCGAATTCGCTTTCGATGATGGCGAATTTTTGTTCCTCACTCATATTTTCTTTTATAGGCTTCAGATGTCCTAAGTGAGGAAGAATTTGTTTATTGGCGGATTGAACTTGATTCTTTAGGATTATCTCATAAACCAAGCCATCGATAACCAATTCAAAAAATTTCGATGTCAAATGATTTTTGGACTGTTTTTTATACTTCCCCTTGTAAAAAGTGAGGTAATCAACCAATTCATTGATGGTTCCTTCAAAGTCTGAAATAGGTTTTGGAATGGGGAGGTTTTCAAGGAAAGCCTTCTTATACCGATATTTACCTACTAACTCACCACCGGCATAAAAAATGCGAAAGAGAATTGTAATAGGTTCTGAGTTTAGAAATGCAGTAAGCCACTTTAAGTTGTTTCCAGTAATTAGAAAAGCAGTAGCTTCCGGATAGAACCTTTGGGTATCATAATAGAATTGTGGTTCAGAAACAATTTCTGAAAAAATGATTTTTTCTTTTTCTGATTCTGCAAGAAAAGCACAATTACGAAGGTTTGTCCAATGAGCACCTCTATCAGCGCGAGTTTTAATTTTTTCAGGAAAAGAATCAAGATATTCAAATAAATATGGAAACTCCTCTTGAACCCTAACTCTTGGTATATTCTTCTTTTTGTCACCGTTATGTGTATTGATCAAGTAGAGGTCGTGATAGTTGCAATAAAACTTTCGAGTGTCTCTTCCTCTTAAAATAGGTTTAATTATTTCAGAAAGATCAGGTTCCTTATCAACAAGTTCATTTCTTCTCTTACCATCAATGATAAAAGCATTATTATAGCCAGTCAGTATTCCCCTGTAAATACTCAGCTTTAAATATTTTATTTTCGTACCAGTATTTTCTAATTGTTTCTTAATCGAAATTAACTCGGGTGTTGAAATCGCCCACACTTCCTCAGTAAAATAGTCAAGAGAAATCGCGTTTTCTTCAAAATATTGACTTAATGATTGGCCATTAAGTTTCCCACGGGCCATTTGACATCCTTTAAACTGATTTTGAAACCTGGCTTTCTGAAAAAGCAATATATTGGAGTGGACTATTGCAGATGAAAACACCATTTCTTGACCAAAATCAAACAGCTGTTTTGGGTTTGCATGGGCAAGGAAAAACTGTCGAGTCGATTTTCCGTAATTTGCTCTTAGCCATTTGTTGGAAGTGATATAACATAAGTGTCCGCTATTTGCCAAAATGTTATTTCCTTTTTCATAAAACAACTGGTAAATATCACCTGATGAAGAAAATGTCTTGAATTGCAATTTACTTAAAGTCTTTTTTAACAAGTCATCAAGTTTTGAAATCTGAATATAAGGTGGATTTCCAATCACCAAATCAAACCCTTTTCGACCTTTGGTGAAAATCTCAGAAAATTCATATCGGTAGTCAAAATCCACCTGATATCCTATACCTTTTGCTGAGTTTTGATAAATGGGATTCAAAAGTTCGCGAACTTGCCTTCGGATCTTTTCTTTTTCATTAAGATCTGTCTCTGTAATCATTCTCTCTTTGAGCATCTCGACTTTTTCGAGAACTGATGTTCGGCCGAGAGAATCAAACAAAAAACCTACTAATGAATCACCTTTTACAATTTTATAATCCAAATTTGGCAATGCCTCAATGCTTTCATAGTCTTCTTCATCCACAATCATTGAAAGCCATAAGCGCAAGCGGGCAATGTCAATGGCGCTGGCGTCAATGTCCACACCATAAATGCTCTCCTGTATCGTGTGGCGTTTCAAGTCATAAGTCGTTATTTTTTTATTTTGCAAGAAAGAATTCAGGACCAGGCGTGCGGTAACAATCTCATTCATTAGGCCAACAGGGAAGGCGCCGGAGCCAATGGCAGGATCACAAATTTTAATATCGGCAAGTGCATTATCTAATGCCTTTGCATGATTGCGAATGCTTTCAGGCAATTTGTATTTATAGGCTGTTGTTTCTTTTCCTTTTTCCGTTACAGCGGTTTCATGCTCCAATACCAAATGCCCGTGCCTGATAAGATGTTCAATATCTTCTTTAGGAACCCGGATATCCCCTTTGTTTTCATATTCCATTTTCAGGCTGCCCTTTTTTCCGGTACTGCCACCCAATAAGCTCAACTGGTCGGAATCAATGGCCTGATAATTTTCGGTATAATCGTTTAAAGAATTGTCAAGATAATAGATCAGGCTTTCCTGGCACATATAATGCACTATCTCCCTGGGTGTATAATATGCGCCTTTGCTTTTGCGCTCGGTTATCTCCAGCATGTTTTCAAAAACTTTCCCCAGCATTTCGGGGTCAACAGCTACTTCTTTTTCCAGGGGCTCATCTTCGCGTATGGTAAAATTATAGCGATCGAAAACATCCAGGATGCCGGTTCCTTTGTCGCCGGCTTTATTTTTCTGTTCATTGCGGAACAAATCATTTGGGATTTGAATATCGAAAGTATCCCATTTATATTCCGCCTCAAACAATCCGCCATTCAGGAAAGGGATCTTACAAGCCAGTTTTTTGTAGTAGTATTTAATCCCTTCATCGTTATGTTCCTTTGCAAGGGCCTCGTAAAACAAATAGCGCAGAAAATCATTAAAATAATTTTCACCATCTTCAATGGCTTTGTCGAAACGGACCTGCAAAAACCGTTTTGAACCTTTTCCCATCTTTCCATCTTTTGGTACCCCCAGCCAGCCTTTTTTCTGCAGGAAGTATAGAAAGACTATTTGGCCAAGCAGTTTTTTTACGAAACGCACAGGATCTTGTCCCTGCTGCTGAAGACCTTCTGTGAATTCTTCGTTTTCTGTAAGTTTTAGGTAAAGTTCTTTATACTGTTGGTAGAACTCATCAGTAACTTTCTCAATACTGAATGCGCCTTCAATGCTTCCATCACCGTTTTTCTCTTTTACGATTAAAGGATTGCTGTGATCATTCTCAAGCAGTGGAAGTAATTGCTTTTGTGCGGTGTAGGTATGTTCATGTAAGCCAACCAGGTAGGAAAATCTTTTTGCCGGAACCAGGTCTTCTTTGATCTTGATCTTCCCCTCTTCATTTTTTTGGGATTCGTAGTCAATTTTAACCAGCGAAAGCCGCCAATCGTATCCGTCATCCTCTTTGGAATAGTAAGCAACCAGTGCATACTGTTTGTCGAAGTTTTTTAGATGCTTAACAACAAAATTCCTCAAAGCAGTTCTCGTTCTGTCGAGCTTATTCACCGTTTTGGTGTGCACCACCAAAATATCCATGAGTTCGCCTTCCGGATCGGTGTATTTACCAATTCGTTTATAATGGGCAATATGATCACGGAAAGCTTCGGGTATTAAATTGCCGCTGTAACTGTTATCCTTAGGTTCATATTCATTGAGTAAATTCCTGACAAATAATTCAAAGCGTTCCTGGTCAAACTTAGAATTGAGTACCTTGTTGATAAAATCCTGTGCCTGTTTCTTTTCCATATTACTTCAATAAATAGCCTGAAAGGATTACCTCTCTTTGTATGGGTGACTTACTATTGCTTGTTTCTTCGAAGGCAACACTACGGATATGCTTCCGTAATATTCCCATCATTTTCAAAGGGTTATCTTCCTTTTCCAATTCCTTCTTGATTCTTTGGGCAACTTTTTTAGCCATCAATCCTTGCTGAAGCATTTGCTTTACACCAGCAATGAAATCTTCATCGGAATCAGTAAATCCCTTATATCGCCTGAAAGCAGCTTCCTTTAAACGCTTTTCAATATATTTAACGTTTGATGCGCCCCCTCGTCCGGTATTGTCTTCCTCTCCCTGTGTGGTATCCAATTCAAAACGGGCTTTGTTGGTGCCTAACATATTGAAATACTTTTCGGAGGGTATGTGGGCCCTTTTGGTTTCAGGGGAACATTCCAGCAAGTCAACGGCATCAAAAAATGTAATCTCATCAGAACTGCCGCCGGCATTTCTGTAAAACTTTTTGAGCTTGCCCAGCCTGAAAAATGTAACAAGTTGATCTTTTTCAAGGTCAAGAACCTTTCTACCGGAACGGGCCTTTTTGGGTAGTTTTTTGATGTGTTCGAAGAGTTCGGGGTTCTTGTCCCGGATCTTGCGCATCATTTCCAGATATTTTAATTCAGAATCACCTTCCTCGTCTTCGCCTGTATATGCTTTCTTATTATTCAGGGTGTCGAACAATTCCTGACTGGTTACCTCTTCTCCATCCGAAAGATATTTGGCATCTTCTCCAAGGATGTCATGAAACATCTGTATCTTATTGGTTATATTTCTTTCCAATCCCAGTTGCTTATCAGACTGCGTAGTAGGGAAGAAGTTGTATATAAAAACATCAGGGTGTTCTGTTCCAAGCCTGTTGATGCGGCCTGCTCTTTGAAGTACCCTTGTTGGATTCCAGGGTAAATCGTAATTGATTATAACATTGGAGCGGTGTAAGTTAATACCTTCTGAAAGAATATCGGTTGAAATTAAAATACGAATATCTTTTGAGCGAATTTCTGAATTCGGGTCATAATTTTCAAGAATCATTTCTCTTGAAACAGTATGCTTTGAGACAGATTGTTTATCAGTATGCCTACCCCCGAGACTTGAATAAAACATCACCTTGCGTGGGAATACATCGATAAGTTTTTCAAACAAATAATCACCGGTTTCCTTCGACTCTGTAAAAATAACAAGTTGAGGCTTTTTAAGCTTTGGATTCTTCTTCAGCTCATTGATGAACTTTTCCAACTTAGGATCATCTTCGATATTTTTCCACAACTCCCAAATATTTTCAAGCGTGGCCAGATCATGTTTTAAATCGTTGATATATGACTTTTTAAAATCTTTGGAATCGTACTTCTGTGCTCTTTCTTCTTCAACTGCTTTTTCAAGCTTCTCTATATCGTCATTATCCAGGAGATCATATACATTCACTTTTTTACTGATGTAGATGGTGCCATACTCATACATCTGAATGAAACGTTCATAGGATTTTATGAATCGTTGAATACTTTGTTTAAAAGCATAAAAAGAGCTCTCCAGACGCTTAACAAGGATCCCTTTCATAAAACCACCGACATTCTTTTGTTGTTGCCGCTCAAACTCGGTAAGTCGTTTTTTGCCAATGTAATATAATAGCGGTATATATCTGGCATACTTGAACTGAGCGAGCAGTTGTATAGTACCGTTAAAAACTTTTTCAATGTGGCCTTCAAACTGGTAAATTATTTTTTCAGGATCCTGCACATCCGGGAATACAAGTCCTTGTTGGTTGATATCATCCTTAAAATATGTTTTAACATCATTGCGGGTGCGTCTTACCATCACATGCTGTAAAACCTTTGTCCTGATTTCATTTGAAACTTCCTTAATTGCTTCCTGATATTTTTCTTTATCCTTCAAGTGCTTTTTTAGCTTATTTCTGAGGCTGGTAAAGAATTTTTCCAGGTTGATAATGCCAGGGATACTTGAATTCTTAGGTGCCTGAAAGAGTTTTACCTGAGCTAAAATATCATCAATTGTATTGTTTAAGGGAGTAGCTGTAACCAGGATAACTTTTTTGCCCCTGCAGATGTCAAGTAAGTCTGCATAAGACTGAGTATTTTCATTTCTGAACCGGTGTGCCTCATCCACCACGATATAATCCCATCGATTCAGGCCTTTACGAATGATGTGTTCAAGTTTACCGAGGGATTCAACCCTTGCCGGAACACGAAAATCCATTAAGCTTTGTTCCCAGTATTCTTTAAGTACCGGTGGGCAAATTACCAGGATTTTACCTCTGACTTGTTGGAGAAGTTGAGCTGCGATGAAGGTTTTTCCCAAGCCAACTACATCAGCCAGAAATACCCCGTTATATTCATGTAATTTTTTCAATGCTTGCCTCACTGCTTGCTGCTGGTATTCGAGCTTCATAAAACCCTTTGGAAGGAAAGCTTCAAAATCTTCTTCCAGATTGATGTCTTCCTGCAAATACTCGTAAATGAGTTTTAAATAGAGCTCATATGGAAGGATGGTGTCATTTAGCCAGGTTTTCTTTTTAACGGCATCGACAAATTCTTCTGAAATGTCAACTGCATCCTTCCATAGTTTCTCAAACTGGTCCAGTGCAAAATCAACTTCCCAGGGATTTTTAAGCTGTACATTGAATTCCCTGTTCGCAACCAATCCGGAAAGAGAAAAATTACTGGAGCCAGTGATTACCGTTCCATATTCTTTATCATCAGGATGGTACCTGCTTATGTAAACTTTTGCATGAATGTTTTTGGAAGGGTAGGCCTTGATTTCGAGTTTTTTCCCATTACCGAATGCCTTGGTGTCTTCTTCTTTATTCGGACACTCCGTTTGCAAAAACTCGATGAATTTCCTGATTCCTATTTCCAGTCTTCTGTCATCTTCTTTTGCATTTTCAATTTCCTTGATAAGGTTTCTCTGATATTCTTTTTTGGCATTAGCATGTGAATCAAAATCCATCACAGTTTGATTCTTGTATTCATTGATGGTTCTGTAAGCATCTTCATCAATTCCCAATCCCACCAGGATCCTTGTTTTATCAACCTTTTCAATAGCTTCATAAAGCTGATAGAATCCGCTGGAGCGAAAGTATCCGACCAGAACATCAAAGTATTGGGTGTCATTTAGAGTTCTTACAAACCTGTCTAAAAGCGTTGAATCCGGTTCGTTGGTGAAAAAGGTATTATCGGTATGGGGCTTTCTGGGTTTCATTACACTGCAATGTCGTTAGTTAGTTGTTGCTTGAAATATAAAATCTTTTCATTAAAGAATTTTCCATTTAGCATATCTCAAATTTAAAAACTATTTTGGTTTTCTAAGGAGAGATTATCGATTTATATCATGGATTTAAAAAACAATGCATATGAATAATGATGAGATATTAGTAAAAATCAAAGAAGAACTTAATTCTTTACAGAATAAAGATTTTAAAACATCATCTATTTGGACAACAGTATTACTTAAAAAATTTGGTGAATTGGGTTGTTGTTTAGGATATGTGCCATATCCTTATAAATCAGAAAATACAGGAGAATGGCTTGTAGATCTATGCTGGTCAAAAGAAAAAGATAACTGGCAGGAAACCTTTACTGGGCTGAAGCTTGCCTGTGAAATTGAATGGGCAAGGAATATTGATGAAATCCTGTATGATTTCATGAAGCTCACAGTAATCAGGGCTGATATCCGTTTGATGATAATACAATATGATAGGGAAGAGGAGTTAGAAGGCTATATCAGAAAAATATCAAAAGCTGCAAGATATACTTTCGATATGGGATACCAGTATCTTATAGCTGCATCAGGAAATGATAAAGGGGATATGGTAATGAAATTCTTTAACATTAATAGTGACAATGACTACCAACAACCTTATGCCTAAAATACTTGAAAGGTTTGTCAAAAAGCATAAAAACCTGATTGAAGATTATGGTCTTGATGTCGTGGGTATCTTTGGAGATATTAAGACTAATAATAGCAATGAAATTAATATTACTACTTCCCAGGAGATTAAGTCTGATGATTTTAACAACGATGACGTACATATCTCCTGCTTGATACCTTTTATTTTCGATCATCGTCAATTACCGGCATCTTTTGAGGGAGTGAGGGTAATATGTGGAATCATCGATAATACGATCCCGGCCATATTCAGTGATGGTATAAATGAAAGGGAACCTGTTTTTTTCGACCAGTACTGGAATCCGGATAAGTTTGTTCGGTTTGTTGAAGGGAACATTGATAAGATAAAAGAAGGATTAAAAAGACCATCCGTAACCAGGAAAGAAGCATTGGATGCAATATGTTTTGGAGATTACAACGCTCATGTTGAAAAGTGTGAAGAAATCCTTATTAAAAGAATTTGTAGTTGTTAGTTAGAAGCCTTCGAAAAAACGCTGACAGAAAAACCCGTGAAAGTTACGAGCTTATAAATGTGATGTAAATCACATTAAGATTAGATTCACAAAATCCCCCCAGAAGCTTCTGTTATCAATGGGCTCTTATAAAATACAAGTTTTCAGTAACAAACAAATAGTTTATTAGCCCTTTATTCGTGAAATATGGAATATTTGGTAAGGGGAGGAGCAGTGCTTCCAGGCTTGCCCGTTCAAAAAAAATACCCCAGGAATGAACTGGGGTATCGATTTTAAAGTTTTCCTTCATCTGCAAAGGAAAAATAGGAGTCCGTTGTCAGGATCAGATGGTCAAGCACAGACATATCCAGCATGCTGCCGGCACTCCTGAGCTTGTTTGTGAGCTTAATATCAGAATCTGATGGCTTGATATTTCCCGAAGGATGGTTGTGGGCCATGATAATCGAACTGGAGTTGGTTTTCAAAGCTCCTTGCATGATCACCTTCGGATCTGCAATGGTTCCTGAAATCCCACCGGTGCTGATCAGGGTCCATCCAATGAGCCTGTTAGCCCTGTTTAGGTATAAAACCATGAATTCCTCCACATGTTCCATTTTGTGGCTCCAGATCGCTCTAAAGGCTTCCTCGGCATCTTTTGAGCTTGTTATCTTGGGTCTGTCTGATGCCCTTACCTTGTTCCGGTAAGTAATCTGAATTTCGGACAGGTTGCTTTTCAAAAGGTCCAGTTGTGCATTCATGATACAACCTCCTCTTTCTTTTCTGAATTGATCCTGCTGGTAATTTCCTGCGTCTTCTTCCAGGAGGCAAGGGGATAATACCACAGGAAAGCTTTTGGAAACCACCTGAATCCCAAAGCAGATAAACGCTGCCTGTGAGGGAAGGTATTCCCGGATAGAAAGAGCATGCCGTTGAACAGGTCAACCTGCAGGCCCAGACCAATGATATGGTTAACTGTACCCTTGAACTTGATGAAATCAGATTTTTCATCAGCTGGGTACTTTTCAAACCTGAATTCCGGGTTCTGTATCAGGCTTTCATAATCCTGGTCAATTTTGCTCATTGCATTATTATCTCCAACGATCTTAGGATGGAATTCATAAACTAAGTCAAGATACTTGCTCATTACCTGCTGCATGTTTCTGCAGTCTCTGAATACTGTGTTTTTCATAACGAAGAAATTTTTGGTTCAACAAATAGATTTTGAAATCCAAATAATCTCTTCGGGTGCGTTGGGAGGGGCTGTAATGTGCGGAGCTAAAACATAATGTTATTATCTGACCCGGAACTGTAAAGTGCAGGAGATCAGATAATCCCACATTATGTTTGGCACTTTGGTCGGGAGGTGTTTATTTCCTGAAACCATTCCACTTGTTTGCGACCCTTTGTCCAGATCAGGTATCTTTAGTCAACTTCATCTGGAAACTTGATTGTGACCACAGTGGTTCATTAATTTCCAGATTTATTTTTAAGCATGCTTTATCTGCTGTGAAAAACACCCCCCCCCCTGGGGAAATGCTGGTCGGTTATTGGAAAAAGGGTGGTAATGGGTTCAGGCAGGCATGCTTTAAATTAAACTCAGCTGGATACAATAGAAAATGTACTTTTTTCACCAATCATTATAGGGTGAAATTTGGACAAGTTCCTGGGGATTCATCAAGAAGCAGAGAATCAAATTTATTTGATACTTCCTTCTTGATGAATCTTTTAAAGTTTATTCCTTGAGTCTTGTTAATAGCTTCTTCATATTTCTTCTTTTCTCTTTTATATACTGATGATTCAAGATTTTTCCAGTATTTATAATTTTGAGCTTTAAGTATTAAGCTTTTTTGTTTGTCGCTTATTCTTGAAGAATCGATGTTGTCACATGAAAAGATTAAATGATCAATACTTTTTATCAAATGAGATTTCAGGAGTTTGAGCTTTGATTTTTCCTGCAGGTCTGATAAATATACTATTCCGGTATTTGAAATCTGCCTCATTTTTCTGACTTTGAGCTCATATCTTAAAGTATTGTTTTCAAGGTTAAATTGCTTCCCTTTATCATAGATTTTTATTTCATATTGGTTCAATATTGCTTTTTTACCAAAAAATGGATCGTTTGAGAAAATTTCAAAAGGTTTTCTTTTATAACATATTAGATTCATAAGTATTTTCTCTGGATCAAAATCAGTTCTGATGTTGACGCCTACTTCAAGATTTTGGAGTTTCATCTGCTTAGGATTGATACCCAGTATATTGCAAAGACTTGTAAGGCTTTCACTTACTTCATTCGCTGTAAAATCATCATAATTGCTACCCTGTCTTGAAGATTTGTGAATACTTCCTTTTATAAGTAATCTTTTTGAATGGAGATAATAAGCTTCAAACTCCCTGCCATGGTGAATATGTTTTGAGTTAATCTCTCCGGAAGTACGATCAAATGTGGATTTAAAATTTAAACCAGTTATTCTGGAATATTCATCCACATCTGGCAATTCAATACTGCTTATTGCTTTAATGAAATCTATCATAATATATAATTTGGATATTCCAGTTGATTTAACTTATATACTGCCCTTCCAAATGATTTGTATGTCCAGGCCCATTTGCCAAATGCTTCATTATGCGGGAACCATTCTCTGGCTTCGACAATTTTTCCATTGATTTTGCTTTCAGGCTTGATCTTTATACTGAACACTTCATAATAGGATAGGTTTTCAGTAACCTTTTGCTCGTATATACAAGATTTCTTTCCTCGATATACCAAATTATAATCAAAGCCATTTTTGCGCATTTTAGGTTGAAGGGTTTTCATTTTTGATCTCCTTTTTTTATTGTTGATTGAATGTTTGCGTCTATTTGTTCCCAATCATACAGGTACATGCCTCCAAATTTCATATTAGGAAGCAGTCCTTTAATTCTGAGAGTTTGTACTTGAGAATCACTAATGCCTCCAAGACGCTTTTTGAGTTGAGCGGTGCGGATATATTGAGAAGAATGATTTTTGTTTGAAAACAGGGTTTCAATTTTACACATTACTCTTCTCTCAAATTCAATTAAATCTTGATATGTAAGTAATTCGTCCTTTTTCATGTTTCAAAGGACAGAAAAGCGAATACTAATAAGCGCTTGTACAACCTTGTACAAGCGCTTATAAAATTTTGTCAACTAAGTATTTAGATGATAAATTATTTTAGGAGTTCACGCATTCTTCGTAAACTTTCTTTTATTTTAGCAACAGTTGTTGTACTGTAATTGGCAGGATCAAATTCTTTCGTAAGAATCGAATTATATAAATTATTATTGCTTATATTTTCAGCATTTTGACTTGAAAAACATTGTACAAAGACATTAGAAATAGATTTCTTAAGCTTCGTTTTGAAGATATCGGATAAATACATTAAAGCTATCAAACAACCAATTTCTTCAACTGTGAGATTTAATTGAATTTTTTTATGGGTATCATTTCTTGTAGGAAGAATATTTTCAGGATAATGATCAGGATTATAATCTTTCAGTATGTGCAGTCTGCTTGTTACGTAAAATTCAAGCTTTTCAATTTGATCTATAATTAATTTTATTATAGTTCTTCCCTCTTCAGAAGTCTTATCTTGTTTTAATGAATGCTTAAAAAGTAAAATTACCTCTCTGCTTTTATTAATAAAGCTGATTGCAGTTTTGTAGTTATCCTTATATAAATACTCTTTTATATTCCAGTTTTGAAAAAACTGAAATATTTTGTTTGTTTCCTTTTCAAGGCAATTTGCAAAATAGACTGAATGGGGGATTTGTGCGTTTTTATATTCTTCTGTTTCTTGATCAGTAAATCCGATAATAACTATGTCTTTTTCTTTGTTTAAAAACTCATCGATTTCATTAAAATGATGGGTGAAGTAGTAATAATCAATATTTCCATTACAATATATGGAATAAAGAACTTCAAAATATTTTTCAATTAGCTTTACTTTCATTTTCTTCTTGATTTTCTTGTTGACTAATTTTATTGCTGAGTATTGCCATATCCCTGCTAACCTTTTGTTCTGTCACCTTGGCATATATCTGAGTGGTTCTTATGCTTTTGTGACCAAGCATATAGCTTACAGATTCAATAGGAACATCTTTGGCAAGCGTAACTGTTGTTGCGAAAGTATGCCTGGCCAAGTGAAATGTCAGATTCTTAGTGATGCCACACGAATCTGCAATTTCTTTTAAGTAAGCATTCGTTTTTTGATTACTCAAAAAGGGTAACAATTTTCCTTTTTTGACACTATCAGGTAAATAGCTGTACTTGTTAATGACATCAGCTGCAGGTTGTAAAAGTGGAATATTTGAAGCGTTTTTTGTTTTGGTTCTTTCTGCGAAGATCCATATTTCGTCGTCAATTCCTTTCCTCAGATTGTCATTTGTTAGCTTTGTGATGTCAACGTATGCCAATCCGGTATAACAGCTAAACACGAACAAATCCCTAACCAGGTCCAGCCTTTCTATTTTTATATCCTTGCTGATCAAAGTATTTAATTCCTTTTCGCTAAGGTAATCCCTTTTGACTTCTTTAATCTTAATCTTGTATTGTTTGAAGGGATCAGATACTAACCATTCCCTGTCCAACGCGTAGTTAATAATTTTCTTGAGATTCTTGATATATTTGGCAGTCGTGTTGTGATTGCACTTCCTTTCTGTTCTTAAATACTCTTCAAAGTCCGTAACAAATTGGTAGCTCAGTTTATTCAGTCTGATATCATCAATATGGTATTGATCAGCCAGAAAATTTTCGATATGCCTTTTGGTTGTTTCGTACCTGGTAAGTGTAGCTGGTGCGTACTCAAGGCCTTTCAGCTTGCTGATGTGGGAATAATGCTTGTCAAATGCCTCCAACAAGGTATATTGCTTCTTATAATTGCCATCGAGGATTGTTTTAATGGCCTTTGCAGTAACTAATTCATCTTCTTTGATAAGTTGCTCCTGGGCTTCATATATTCTACTTTTCCATTGGTCTATATGTCTATTGATTTTCTTAGCTTCTTCATTTGTGCCTTTTACTCTGCCTGCTTTGGGATCCCAACTTGTTTCTGATGTGTATCTTTTTATAGATACTGCAGATCTTTTGCCGTTGACAGTGATCCGAACATAAATAGGCACCTGGCCCTGTTTATTCTTCTTTTCGTTTCGGGTATGAAATAGTATACCCAAAGTGTTTTTTGATGACATAATTTTCCTTTGATCTTTAATGAATAAGTAATTGTTTGATATAGAGTAAATTGGAACAATGCAAGATACCTATTCGGACACCAATTTACAAAAAATTGCAATAGGTGTCCGAATAGGTGTCCAGATTTAGGAGAAAAAATAAAAAATGACGTGATTGGATTAAATAAAAAAAACCCCCGTGATTCATAGAATACACGGGGTTTCAAGGGAATTCATGAGTTGCTTCAGTGGAGCTGGAGGGATTCGAACCCTCGTCCAAACAAGCAGCAGATGCGCTTTCTACATGCTTAGCCTCCGTTTGGTTTTCGAGCAACAGCCGGCCGGAAACGGGCCTACTGAAACCTTATTCTCTATGGTTTCGCCACAACACCGAGACTATGCCGTGACTAGCTCAACTTTTTCGACGCTCTGACCGGAACACCGCTGAGCAGGGTTTCCCGGAGAACGAATGGAGTCACAACCTATTGGTTACGCTGCCATTGCATAATTGTTATTCGTGCCAGTTATTGGCGTTTACAGATGGTTTTAACGAGCCTGTCTGCATCACTCGGCATGCTTACACAACCACTTCCTTGCTGTCAAAACCGGTCAGCCCCGGAATAGGTTTGTGTTCTTGTTATTGTTAAGAACGTGCTTTAGGTACATCAATTATTGTACCAATGCAAATTTAATTTAAATCACAAATACCAGGTACCAAATCACAAATAAATAACAATATTCAATTATCAAAATTTTAAACGAGTGACTCTATTTTATTAAAAGGCCGTTTCGATAATTCTGATTTTGGATTTTGAATTTATTTGATATTTGTGATTTGGAGATTGGTGCTTTCTTATTTCAGGGGCATGGCAAACCGCTTCACATCCTCTCCCTTTACTTCCTTGTCTGAAAGGATTGCCAGGCGTTCTACAACATTCCGTAGCTCACGCACATTGCCTGTCCACTGAATCTTTTTAAGTTCTTCCATGGCGTCATCCGTGATGGGCATAAGCGGTCGGCCGCTGTTATCACATATATGTTGCATGAAATGGCTCGCAAGTATTGGAATATCATCTTTGCGCTCATGCAGGGGGGGGACATGTATGATAATCACAGAGAGCCTGTGATAAAGATCTTCCCGGAAACGTCCTTTTTGGATTTCCTCCTTGATGTTCTTATTGGTGGCTGCGATTACCCGGGCATCCACTCTGATGTCTTTTTCACCCCCCACGCGGGTGATCTTATTCTCCTGCAATGCCCGCAACACTTTGGCCTGGGCCGATTCACTCATATCCCCGATCTCATCCAGGAAGAGGGTGCCGCCATGCGCCAGTTCAAAATCCCCTTTCCTTTGCTTGATCGCTGAAGTAAACGAACCCTTTTCATGTCCGAATAACTGGCTCTCGATCAACTCTGCCGGAATGGCAGCACAGTTAACCTCGATGAAAGGACTTTTGGCACGCTTGCTCTTTTCATGGATCTGACGGGCCACGATCTCTTTTCCGGTGCCATTTTCACCGGTGATCAATACGCGTGCATCCGTTGGAGCCACCCGATCGATCATGGTTCGGATATCGTCAATGGCTGAAGACTCGCCAACCATTTCATATGTTAGATTGACCTTCTTGCGAAGTTTCTTGGTTTCGTTTACCAGGGTACTTTTATCCAGCGCATTGCGGATGGTGACCAGGATGCGGTTCAGGTCAAGTGGCTTGGCCAGGTAATCAAAGGCACCTTTCTTGATCGATTCCACAGCTGTATCAATGTTGCCATGACCGGAGATCATGATCACGGGTGTATCGTATTCTTCCAGGATCTTTTCCAGCACCTCCATGCCATCCATCTGGGGCATCTTGATGTCGAGCAAAACTGCATCGTATTCATTTTCTTTCATCAGTTCCAGGCCCTTGATGCCGTTCTCTGCATCATCCACCTTGAACTTCTCAAACTCCAGTATTTCCCGCAATGTGTTGCGGATGCTTCTTTCGTCGTCAATAACTAATATGCTGGCCATAATTAAGCTTATTTAGATAGTCAAAGATAGCAAGAAAGCTGCTAAACAGAGTGAAATTGTGGCTATCTTTGATCGTAGTTTTCTACTGATCCAATATTATAAAGCAAATGCAAACGATGCGCTATTTTTTTCTTTTTACTTTTGCCTTCCTGGTATCAGAAGTTTCACCTCAACATACTTCTACGATAGCACCTGAGGTGAATTACCAGGGGAATGAACTTGCATTCCCCTGGGCAGGAGGAATGAACTCTTGCCAGTATGGCGAGATTGACCTGGATAATGACGGCCTTTACGACCTGGTGGTTTTTGATCGCACAGGGAATCGAATCATGCCATTTATTAATCAGGGAATCCCCGATTCGATCGCTTTTGAATATGCTCCGAAGTATGCTTTCAATTTTCCAGATATATATGACTGGGTAATTTTCAGGGATTATGATGATGACGGCAAAATGGACATTTTCACCTATGCGAAAGGTCTTGCCAGCATGCTGGTGTTCAGGAACGTATCTTCGGGCGGGGAGTTGAAATTCAAACAAATGGTGGATCCTTTTCTAACCTCCTATCAAGGGGGTGGTTATACAAATATCCTGGTGACTTATGCTGATTATCCGGGCATTGTCGACCTGGATGATGACGGCGACCTCGATATTCTCACATTCTGGGGGTTGGGATCTTTTGTGGAATTACATCAGAACCTTAGCATGGAAAAATATGGTATTCCGGATTCCCTGGACTATGAAAAAGTGTCGAACTGCTGGGGGCATTTTGCCGAAAGCGATGAATCCAATAACATTTATCTGGATAGTTGCTATGGCAATGGTATTTATAGGGACCCTATAGATGAAAGGCATACTGGCTCTACCTTTTTCGTGAATGATATGAACGGTGATGGTGCCAAAGACCTGGTGCTGGGCGATGTAGATTATCCGGGTCTGGTCTTGCTCACCAATGGCGGCAGTTCCATGGAGGCCATGATGGTTTCCCAGGATTGGAATTTCCCATCCGGGACGAAAAAAGTAAATTTGTTTTCCATGCCGGCTGTGGCATACCTGGATGTGAACAATGATAGTAAAATGGATATGCTGGTGTCTCCTTTCGATCCTAATCCATATGTTTCCGAAAACCATCAAAGCAGCCAGCTTTACATGAATGATGGAGCAGGTGATCTACCGGACTTTCGTTTTTCGAGTTCCATGTTTCTGCAGGAAGAGATGATTGATCTGGGTTCAGGAGCTTACCCGGCTTTTCTGGATGTGAACGGGGATGGATTAAAAGACCTGCTGGTGGGTAATTATGGCTATTATGATTCTTCCTGGTATGATGATTGGTTCTTCCTGCATTCCTCTTATACTGCAAGACTGGCGCTGTTTCTAAATACAGGGTCCCTCTCTCAGCCATCCTATAACTTTTACGATCCCGATTTTGCTGGCCTTTCGGAACTGGGTGTTAAAGGACTTGTTCCCACCTTTGCCGATCTGGACGGGGATGGAGATCCAGATATGCTTTGCGGCAATGAAAGCGGGGAGATCATGTATTTTGAAAATGTAGCCCCGTCGATGGATACGGTGATCTTTCAATTAGTAGATCCCAATTATCAGGGTATTGATGTGGGTGATTTCAGTTATCCCCATTTGTTTGATATTGACCGGGATCTGCTGCCGGACCTGGTGATCGGTGAGAAGAAAGGAAACCTGAATTATTACAGGAATACTGGCAGTATTGAACAGCCTCAGTTTACCTTTGTTAGCGACAGCCTGGGAAAGGTTCAGGTGACAGATTACAGTGTTTCCAACAATGGATACAGTTGTCCCCGTTTTTTCAGGATAATGGATGAGACCCGCCTGATCGTTGGATCAGAACAGGGAAAGATATTCTATTTTACCGGTATTGATGCGAATCTTTCAGGAAAGTTCACCGAATCTGATTCACTGGCTTTTCTGCTTGATACCACGGTGTGTAATTTCTTCCCAGCCTTCAGGACAGCAGCATGCATTGATGATATTGATGGAGATGGATTCCTGGATCTTTTTGCCGGGAATTTTTCAGGAGGAATTCACCTGTATTCCAGAACCCTGGTACCTGTTAGTCCGGGAATAGAAGATAAGCTAAGGGATGCCCGACTGATGCTTTATCCCAATCCGGCACGATCATATACAAGGTTTGAGGCCGGAGCCAACGTAATATCCATGAACATATTTTTATATGATTTGAACGGAGTTCAGGTAAAGGGATTTACAGTGAATTCAAACAGGGGGGAGCTGGATTTGCAAGATCTTTCGCCTGGGATTTACTTAGTGCGAGCCAGGCTTTTTCAAAAGGATCAGAGGGATCGCGTCCTTGGGGAAAAACTACTTATTTATTAGATGCTCAAACGTAATAGCTTTTTGCCATAATCGATTATGGCTTTGTGCTCTGTCAGCAGATCGCTGCCGATCACGCCGTCGATGGCCGGCAGACCAAGTTTGCTGTATGATTCGTTGACATGGCTCATATTCAGAAAAACTGCCCGGTAATTTTTTATTCGAAGATCCCCGATTTTGATGCTCTTTAACTCGGTGATCTGACTTTCAAGGGTATTGGTCCCCAAACCTGTTGAGAGCTTTTCGTTTTTTTCAAAAGCCTCCCGCTTTTCCGGCAGGAAACGAAGTATACTTTCTGTATCAAAAACGGTCCTTGAAGCTCCTGTATCCAAAAGCATATTGGCTTTTTTGCGGTTTATGCGTATATTTAGCATGAGGTGAAATCCGTCTCCTTCGATTTCAATCAGATGGATCGGTATGTCTGTTGTTTTTTTACCCATTAGAAGCCTGAATCTTTTTTGAACTTTGTATCAAGAACCATTAATAAGCTAGAAGTTGGGTTTGAGGGCATATTTTTTATAGAAGGCTTCAACTGCTGCTACGGCTTCTTCCGGTGTATCCACCAGTTGAATGATACTCATGTCGTCATTGTCGATATTTTTTTCATGCAGGATCTTATCCTTGAGCCATTCGAGCAATCCTGACCAGTAATCTTTTGAAAATAGAATTACCGGGAAAGTTACCATTTTATGGGTTTGGATTAAGGTGATGGCTTCAAAAAATTCATCCAGGGTTCCAAAGCCTCCCGGCAGGACAATATATCCCTGTGAATATTTCATGAACATAACTTTTCTAACGAAGAAATAATCGAACTCTATGAGTTTGTCAGCATCAATAAAAATATTGGGTCTTTGCTCGTAGGGCAGGCGGATATTCAAACCAACCGATTTCCCACCACTGAAATGGGCGCCTTTGTTGGCAGCTTCCATGATGCCCGGTCCGCCACCTGTAATTACCCCGAATCCTTTCTTGATCAGCAGGTAGGCGATCTCCTCAGCCATTTTGTAATATTTATTGTCAGGTTTTGAACGGGCCGAACCAAAAATGGACACACAGGGGCCAATGGCACCCAACTTTTCAAAGCCTTCCACAAATTCTGAAATCACCTTAAAGATCTGCCATGAATCATATGTCTTTATTTCATTCCAGCTTTTCTCTTTAAAGGCTTTCCTGATCTTTTCTTCATCTTCCGGTCTGTTCATAAATTGTAATGTTATTTTGATTTATTAAAACTCAATTGGATTTCATTTGTTGCATCTTCCGAGATAATCTGCCAGTTTCCGTCGATCAGGTGCGCCCCGGGTCCAACAGCATAGTTGTTTTCAGTTTTTACATTGATGGCATAAAAGAAATCGGTGGTCGGGATGATCTGAGGGTACCAGTAGTCATTATTACGCATCATCAGGGATGTCAAGGAATGAGGGTCTGTATCGAAAATCTTGTCAATTTTCCCATGATACACAGCTGTGATCCTGACGTACTGATGGCCTTCAAGAGGAGGTGTGAAAATTGCCATTATCTTCATGTATCTGTCCGCATTAAAGATGCTGTCGATCTTCCACTCGGTCAGATGCCTGCCGTAAAACTTTTCGATAACAAGATTTTTGTTTATCAAAAATGTTGCCGTATCAACAAGGCTGTCGGATGCATAGTTCAGGCTTAGATGAGCACTGAAGGTGTTTTCTGCAGGGTACACTTCGAGACTCAGCTTATACAAGGGGAAGATTTCTTTTTTGCTTTCACTGCATCCCAGGGTAAAAATTATCAAGACTAGTATAGCAACTGCTTTTTTCATGCCAGCATTTTAGCTGATAAAATTAAATATTATGATTCATATTAGAACAAATAAATCCTTTTTAAGTTTGTAACAAAACCGATTTCAAAAGAATTATGAACAATGAAAATAGGGATTTCGTTGAGCATAAGCCGCTAAGGCGCATTGCCATCTTCAGGTTTTATGAGGAACTGAATGATTTCTTACCGCCAGTGATCAGGAAAAAAGCTTTTGAGTACGAGTTCAGTGGCCGACCTGCGGTGAAGAATTCAATTGAAGCAATCGGCGTGCCCCATGCCGAGGTTGACTTGATCCTGGTGGATGGCGAATCGGTGGATTTTGGTTATCAAATGAAAGGGGGAGAATATGTGTCGGTTTACCCTGTTTTTGAAACCCTCGACATTAGTCCCCTGATACATTTGCGTGAAAAGCCATTGCGCGAAAATCGCTTCGTAGTGGATGTGAACCTGGGAAAGCTTGCCCGATTGCTTAGATTCTGCGGTTTTGATACTTTATACAGGAATGACCTGAAGGATGATGAGGTCATACGGATATCCCGGGACGAGAAAAGGACCATACTAACACGGGATGTTGGCATCCTGAAACATAATACTGTGAGTCACGCTTGCTGGATACGTGAGGAAGAGCCTTATGAACAGTTAAAGGAAGTATTTGAGAGATTTCAGCTCGAGAATGCCCTGGAGCCTTTCAGCCGCTGCTCCAGGTGTAATGCAGAGCTTATGCCGGTTAAGAAAAAAGATATACAGCTCAACTTGGAAAAAAATACAATGCAACACTTTTATGAATTCTATCAGTGTAGTCGATGCCGGCAGGTGTACTGGAAGGGATCGCATTATGAGTGCATGAGCCGGAGGATTGAGCAAGTTAAGCGGGAAGTCCAACAAGGCTGAACAATTCTATTCTTTAGGCAGGGGTAGTTTGTGCATTCTAAGGAAAGTCAATTTGTCCCAGTAACCACGCTGAAAGCGGATCTTGTCATCCACAAAATGAAAAATGCCACATCCTCTGAGACCCAAAGGATCTTTCCACTCAAGAATTCCCCAATCTCCATCTTCAAATATATTTTCTACAATGCAATGCATATCTGCAATTGCAAATTCATGTTCAAACATTTTTCGAATGGATTCTTTTCCTTCAACCGGGTCCTTTGTAATCTGATGGTTTATGGCATCTTTGTGATACATTTCTGTCAAACCTTGGGCATCTTTCCGGTTAAAAATCTTTACCCAATTTGTTATTTGTTCTTTGGGGGTCATGTCTTTAGAATTATTGATTGTTTTGTGGTGATTAAAGGTATTGATTTTTTTATCTTATCGTCCTATCAGGGTATGGGTTGTCTTTCATTGGTTTATGTATGGGCTTTCACCCCGGCTTGATGCTGTAGGTGCTGCCCAAAAAGTGTGCTGTTTCGTCAGGCTGAGCGCCGTGCCCGTCTGAGGAGTTGAAGCCTAAAGAACCTTGATTATCAGTGCATCTCGATTGTCTACCTGTCAGCAGACAGGCGCTCGATGTGTGACCCAAGGTGTAATATGTGACTTTTGGGACAGCCTCTTTTAGAGAGACTGGATACTATAAGCCAGGTTTTACATATTATTTAAAAGGATGGTTGGATATTATGATTCTGGATTTGTGGCAATTTTCTTTGGGGCTATTGCCCGGATTCGAACCTGAGCACTGAAAGGGCGAAATCACTCATCACAGGGATGCATCCCTGTGAT